>Ga0074046_10000293_pt1 | contig 44823 bp, 36 predicted proteins | sample BogForMeECP23OM3_FD_94441 | JGI IMG/M metagenome (GOLD analysis project Ga0074046, IMG submission 94441) | Bog forest soil microbial communities from Calvert Island, British Columbia, Canada - Bog Forest MetaG ECP23OM3 | ecosystem: Environmental > Terrestrial > Soil > Wetlands ... | reverse complement strand
CCAACACTCAAACCCGCTTGATGCAGACCAACAGTCCCGTCGAGCGTGAACAGTTGCTCGATGCTCTGGCGGAATACGAGTGGCGTCTGCGGTTGGCGTGGAACGAGGGAGATCAACGCTTTCCCATTGACCCCGCACCACTATCCCAGGTTCAAGAAAGCCTGAAACTAGACGAAACTCTACTGGAGTACGTACTCGCCGAGCCGAACTCCTTCTGCATTTCGGTCACGCGTACAACTCTGAGCTTGCGAGTGCTACCGGCTGGCCGCAAGGAGATCGAAACGCTGGTGCAGCGGTACGTTGACGATGTCCGTGCGAAGAAAACGTCGCCTGAAGAAGCGAAGCAACTGTATGCGTTTCTTGTGCAGCCCATTCCTGGGACATCTACGGGCAAACGATTCATCGTTGTGCCGGACGGCATATTGAACCTGCTGCCATTCGAAGCGCTACGGAATAGCCGGGGGCAGTATCTGCTAACGTCCGTTGTTATCAGCTATGCGCCCTCCGCCACCGTTCTCGATGCGCTGCGAAGGAGGGACAAACAGCAAGAGCTTTCTCGACCGTTCCTCGGAGTGGGGGACGTTGCTTACGAAAATCAAGGCGGTAAGGGGAAAGGAATCTCGCCTTCCGAGACTTTGCGCGGTCGGTTTGTTCGCAGTTTTGCCGACTTCGCGGGAATGCAGCTTCATGATCTGCCGCAGACGCGAGAAGAGGTTGAGAGCATCAGTAGAATTGTGGGAAAGAGCTATTCGCACTTCGATGGAAGTGTTTCGATCATGAGGAACGCACCATGCGTCTAACGGAGACGGTGTACAGAGGCAAGATTCGCCTCTGGGGCAAGACCAAGAAGAGCCTCCGAGTTATCCACGTTCCGAAAAACCTGGCTGACGATGTATGGCTCTGGAAGCAGGAATGTCCCGACTCATCGCCGGAAGCGTTCATTTTCCCAAACAAGACAGGCGGGTTCATGGACGGAAACAATTACCGAAAGCGGGTTCTGCACAAGCTGGCGCTCGAACTGGAATTGCCCAAATTGACCTTCCAGGTGATCCGGCGCACGATCGCCACGCTGGCGCAGAAGAAGGGCACGGTAAAGGATGTTCAAGGTATGCTCAGGCACTCCCGTGCGGCAACAACAACTGACGTTTACATGCAGGAGATTCCGGAAAGCGTGCAGGCGACGGTTGATTCCATCAACGCGGAGCTGAGGAAGAAATCGAGGAGACCAGCAAGAAAGAAACGCGTTTTGACACCAAATGACACCAAACTGTAAAGGAGGGTATCTGTAAGTTATTGATTCTATGGTGGACCTGGTCGGGATCGAACCGACGACCTCTTCCATGCCATGGAAGCGCGCTCCCAGCTGCGCCACAGGCCCACTTGTGGAAGGACAGCACTAAGAACATCGGCGCCAGTCCAATTCTCTCGCAGCCGCGCAGCATAGTCAAACTAGGCTGCCAACCGGCGCCCAATTAAGTCATGTTATAACGAACATTATAATGCCGCAAATTCATCTTTTTTAGAATCCGCAATGGCACTGTCCACCGGCGAGAAACTCGGTCCGCGCGAACTCATCACTCTCGATTTCGGGAACAAATCTGCGCCCTGCGGAGTCTATGCTGGTTAAGTTCCAAGGGAGCCGTCGGCAGATCCATCGCGCGGACGAAGCACTCTGGAGGCGACCGAACGAAGGAGTTCGCAATATTCAAGGTCTGTTGCGAGAGTTGTTGGCAGCCCCGAGGTTCATTATCATGAGGACAACGCCTTGAGTAGCATGGCAGGAGTGCCGGCATTGAGTGACTTGGCGAGTGCCGTTGGAGTCCACACCGAAGAAGCCGCGATCGTGGCCGAACTGAAGGCCGGGTCGGAAGAGGCTTTTTCCTGGCTCATCGCACAGTACAGCCAGCCGGTGTACAGCCTGGTGTACCGCGTCTTGGATGATCCTTCCGATGCGGCCGATACAACCCAGGAAGTCTTCATCAAGGTGTTTCGGGGAATCAAAAACTTCCACGCCAGCGCTAGCCTTAAGACTTGGATTTACAGGATTGCGCTGCATGAGGCATTCAACCAGCGTCGCTGGTGGTTTCGCCACCGGGGACGCGAAACCTCAATCGAGCGTACGCACACGAGCCACGATGAGCACTCTTCCCAGGCACTGAAGGACGTGCTCGTGGATGCCAGGAAATCTCCTCTGGACAACGTATTCAACGAAGAATTAAGGGCATGCGTCGAGACGGTGCTGTCCTCTATCACGGAGCCGTACCGGACCACGGTCATCCTGCGCGACATTGAAGAGCTGTCGTACGAGCAGATTGCCGAAGTCATGGAGGTATCGTTGGGCACAGTGAAGTCCCGCCTAATGCGCGGGCGTGAGGCTTTGCGCAAAGGACTACACCGCCGCCTTCCCGCTTACGGAGTCAACGTTTCGAAGGGACGAGAAAAAGACCGCATCGAGAACAGCCCAGTCACCGGCCAGGAAGTCGGGGTTATGCCATGAAATGCTCGGATGCGACGCAACTCATGTCCCCTTACCTGGACTCTGCAGTAACCCGCAGCGAGATGTCCGCTCTGCAGCTGCATCTCGATTCCTGCAGCTCGTGTGCCCAACGATTTATTGCATTGCAGCGGGCGCAAGCGGTGATTGGTAATCTCGGACGCAAAGCGTCTCCATCGGACTTGGCGCTAAAGATACGCGTCGCCATATCTCAAGAAATCGCCACGACGCGGAGTTCACGATGGGATATGATGCGTGTCCGCTGGGAAAACGTCTTTCACGCGGTCATGGTACCGGCGACCGGTGGGCTGGTCACGACCATTGTAATTTTCGGCCTGCTGATCAATTTCCTGATGCCGACCCAGATTCCAGGCGCCAATGATGTACCCACAACTCTGTATACACCTCCACAACTGCAGTCCTCGCCGTTTGAGATTGCCATGGATCCAGGCCGGTCAGAGCCACTCGTAGTTGAAGCTTATGTCGGAGCAGACGGCCGCGTACAGGACTACCGAATCCTCTCAGGAGGCGAGACCGGCGGTGCGGTTCTTTCGGAATTGAAGAATATGTTGATCTTCGCTACCTTCCGGCCCGCCACGAGTTTCGGCCGGCCGACCGCTGGACGGGCCATCCTGGCGTTCTCAAAAATCCAAGTCCGCGGGTAGAGAACGAATTCGCGCGACTTTCGACCACTCGTCTCGTTTGCAACTGACCGGGCGATTTGCGCCGAAGATGTCATCCCCGTAAACTAAGTACTTCGAATCCCTGCATAATCCGCTTCAGGAGGCTCTTCTGAGCTGTACTTTCCGTAGTGTTCTGTTTGTCTTGGCAGCGGCCTTATTGACTCGCTCAGGGGCGGCCCAGTCGAAGGCAACTTTAGACGTTAGTGAAACGATTTTCAGCGTAATTTCAGGCATGAACGTCTGCGGCTACGACCAGGAGCTGGAAGCGTCGTCGCCGATTCGCGTTGCGGTGCGCGCCGATCTGGTGGAGGCAAGCAAATCGCCGGAAGCGGCGGCTGCCGCCAAAGCGATGTGCGCGTTTTATCGCGACCATCGTCCGGCTGATTCGGGACGCCAACTCGCGCAATATGTTTCGCTGGCTTTGAATCTTGGGGATCCGCCCGATTTCGTTTCGAAATTCAAGGAAGCCGACTTACCGCCTGACGCGAGCTACGTGCTCGGATTCGTTCCGCTGCTCAAACGATACGCTGCTGCAGCGAAGTTGCACGCGATCTGGCTGCGGCATCAGTCGCAATACAACGCGTTGATTACCCAATACCGAGAGCCGGTCGCCCGCATGATCACGTCGACGGACACCTACCTGCGCATGCCGCTGGCAGGCTATGTGGGCCGCTCCTACACCGTTTACCTCGAGCCCATGGCCGCGCCGGGAGAAGTGAATTCGCGCAATTACCAGGCGGACTACTTTTACATGGTCGTCTCCCCGGCAAACAACAATATTCATATTGAGGACTTACGGCATACGTATCTGCACTTTGTGCTGGAGCCGTTGATCGCCAAGCGAGCCACTGCGCTTGCGCTTCTGAAGCCCATACTGACAAGCGTGCAGAAGGCTCCGATGGCAGCGGAGTACAAGACTGATACTGGTTTGCTGGTGGTTGAGAGCCTGATACGAGCCATCGAAGCTCGTACACCTAGCGATCCAAAGCTTCCCGAAAAAGAGCGCATCGCGATGGTGAATCGCGATGAAGCCGAAGGCTTCGTTTTGACCGGTTACTTTTACGATCAGCTCAAAGCCTTCGAAAAGGGCTCAACCGGGATTAAGGACGCCTTTCCCGACTGGCTGCACGATATCGATGTCGACAAGGTCAGGAAGCAGGCGAGTGAAATGAAGTTTGCATCGCAAGCCACTCCTGATGTAATGCAGGCAGGCAAACAGAAGGCTGAATCGAAGATCGAACAGGCGGAGCGAGCTCTGGCCAGCGGAAACCCTGACGGCGCCGTCCAGTTGGCCCAGGAAGCGTTAGCGGAGAACCAAGACCCGGGAAGATGTTATTTTGTGTTGGCCCGGGCCGCGTCGCTGAGCGGAAACATGGACGGAGCAAAAGAAAATTTCGAGAAAGCCGCGGCGGCAGCCAAAGATCCCCGAGTAGTCGCATGGTCACACATCTATCTGGGGCGGATTCTCGACCTCCAGGACGAGCGCGAAGCCGCGGTCGAACAATACAAGGCAGCACTTAGTACTTCCGACATTTCGCCGGATACGCGCAGCGTCGCCGAACGTGGATTGCAGTCACCATACGAGCCACCAGAGGCGTCGAAAGTGCCAAAATCACAATTAAGATAGGAACTGCATCGGGAGGGCCCGCAGCCGTCTCCCTTGAAAGGACGAGTCATGAGACGAACGTTGGCAATGATGGCAGCTCTGTTGGGGGCAAGCTGTGCCATGGCGCAGGGCACGACCAGCAAGACGCCGACTTCTGCACAGGGATCTCAGCCCAGCGCTGCCGCTGCCGCGCCCGCCCAACACCAACCCCAAGCGAAATCCAAGGACGAATATGATGCTTACAACTTGGCGGCATCGAAATCCGATCCCGCTCAACTGGAGGCGGCAGCCGACGACTTCGCGCAAAAATTCCCCAACAGTGAACTTAAAGAATTACTTTATGTTCGGGCTATGAACTCATACCAGCAGCAGAACAATTCGGCGAAGATTGTTGCCGCAGGCCGAAAGGCGATCGAGGTGAACCCGACCAATCCAGTGCCTTTGGTGGCGGTAGCGTCGGCCCTGGTCATGGATACACGCGAGACTGACATCGATCGCGATGCCCGCTATGTCGAGGCAAGCAAGGATGCGCAGGCGGCCCTTGACAACGTCGACACTGGTCTGGAGGTTCCGCCTGGCATTCCTCCGCAACAGGTCGCGGCGGCGAAAGCGAATCTGCGGTCGATTGCGTATGACACGCTTGGCGTGATTGCAATGAATAAGAAGGACTATGCCGCTGCAGAGCAGAACTTCCAAAAGGCTGCCGACCTTATGAAGGACCAGCCGGATGCGGTAGTGTACCTGCGTTTGTCGGTGGCGCAGGACAACGAGAAGAAGTATCCCGAGGCTTTGGATTCCGCGAATAAGGCGGTGCAGTATGCGCAAGAGGGCAGCGCCGAGAAGAACCTGGCCAAGCAGCAGCAAGCCCGGCTGCAGAAGCTAATATCGGAGAAGGCCACTTCCAACTCGCCTCCTGCGACACCGCCACCGCCAACAACGCCCCACTAAACTGTCTGGATCGGCTAATCGTCAAAATGAAGTCTGACGTGATTGATCGCTCATTGCTGGAAGACGCCTTGGGACACCGCTTCCAGCACCGTGCCATTCTCGACCAGGCGCTGACGCACTCTTCGTTTGCCCGTGAAGTCGAGTTACAGGCAGCTACCGAGACAGGCTCACCAAACCCTGGCGACAACGAGCAGATGGAATTCCTTGGCGATTCCGTGCTCTCCTTCGTCATCAGCCAGGAGTTGTTTCAACGCTTCCCTGAATACGCTGAGGGCGAGTTGTCCAAGCTGCGGGCGCACATTGTAAGTGCGCGCGCCTTACTTCGTCCCGCACGCCAACTAGAGATTGGCAAGTATTTACGCTTTGGCAAGGGCGAGGAGAAAAGCGGCGGCAGGAGCAAGAGTGCCCTCCTTGTCAATGCCCTCGAAGCGCTGATCGCAGCCTTGTTCCTGGATGCTGGCCTCGAGACGGCACACCGATTCATCGTACGTGCGATCCTTCAACCTGCGCTGGACGAGCTACAGAAGCACGGTCACAGCAAACTGCCGGTCACTGATTACAAATCGGCGCTGCAGGAAATCGTGCATGCCTCAGGCCGCTCGCAGCCTCGTTACTTGCTGGTAAGAGAGCAGGGGCCTGATCACCGAAAGCTGTTCACGATCGAGGTCCACGTTCCCGCTCCGCAGAACGGCGGAGAGGCATTTGTAAGCCGCGCCGAAGGCAGCACCAAAAAACGTGCGGAACAGGGGGCTGCGCGGCAGGCATGGGAGTATCTACAATCACAGCAGGCCGGATCAAACCCCGGTGTCGCCGATTCAAGCATTGAGCCATCTACGTAATTATGAGTGAAGTTCACACGGCAGCAGAAGCGGTCACGGCGCCCCAGGCTTCCCCTGGAGCACGCGGACAGAAAGCGCGCTCCGATTCCGGCGGGATGAGTGCGCTGCAGTCATTAGCGACAACGATCGTCATTGCCGTGTTCGTGATCACGTTCGTTGTGCAGGCGTTCCAGATTCCCTCCGAGTCAATGGAAAAAACTCTGCTTATCGGGGATTATCTGCTGGTGGACAAAGCTCACTACGCCAGTCCTGGGATTTGGGGTTGGCTCCTGCCGTATCGTCGAATTAGTCACCAGGACATCGTCGTATTTCGATATCCGGTCAATCCTCAGCAGCATTTCGTAAAGCGGGTGATTGGTGTTCCCGGCGACCACGTCCGTCTCATCAATAAGCATGTTTACGTGAACGGCGTAAAGCAGGACGACGAATACGCAACATTCAATTGGGGGCAGCGCGACAAGTTTCGCGACAACTTCCCCAATGGCGGATTTTTCGCCGAGAAGATCGCTTCCAAGTGGTTTCTTCAGGCCCAGAAGCTGGTTGACGACGACCAGCTCATCATCCCCGAAGGTTCTTACTTCGTTCTGGGTGACAATCGTGACGACAGCTACGATTCCCGCTATTGGGGACTGGTTCCGGCCGACCATATCGTTGGACGGCCATTGCTGATTTACTGGTCGATGGGCCAGGTGGCGTCCGGCGCCGGCGAAAATGTGACGTCTGGTAAACTTTCGACTTTGGCATATAACCTGATCGAATCAGTAAAGGGTCTGCGCTGGAAGCGCATATTCCGCATACCACGCTAATCCGCGGCATTAGGGTCACAACGAAGGGACGATCAATTGGCTGCTGCAAAGAAAACCGGCAAGGCTGTTGCGGACCCGGTTGACCAGTCGGATAAACCGAAGAAACCCAAAGAGACGACACCTGAGTTCATTGCGTCCATCGCTGCCGTGCTGGTGACCGGCTTATTTATCATTACCTTCACGCTACAAGCGTTCGTAATTCCGTCCAGCTCCATGGAAAACACTTTATTGATCGGTGATCACGTGTTCGTCGATCGCATCCTGCTGGCGCCGAAGTCGAACTGGGTTGGCCCATTGATTCCTTACCGCTACCCGCGACATGATGACATTTTTGTGTTTATCTCTCCGGCGGAACCAGGACTCTATGTTGTGAAGCGGGTGATCGGCGTGCCGGGCGACAGGATCAAACTGCAAGATGGTGTGGTCTATCGCAACGGCGAGAAGCTTGACCCGCCCTTCGTCATTCGTAAAGGTACCTATAACGGATATCGGGATAACTTCCCTACTGTTCCACCGACAGACTACGACGGAGTGACTCCGGCGTGGCGGGCCGAACTACCCTCCCACATCCAGAATGGAGAGCTGGTGGTGCCCCCGAACAGCATCTTCGCCATGGGTGACAACCGCGACGTCAGCCTCGACAGCCGCTACTGGGGCTTTGTCCCCTATCAAAACGTCATCGGACGGCCTATGTTCTTGTACTGGTCATTCGAGCAACCGCGGGACGAGTACACCCGCACCAGCATCGCCGACCGATTGCAGTTTCTCTTCACCATCGTCATTCATTTCTTCGATCAGACCCGCTGGTCCCGGATGTTCCACGTGGTGCGCTGATGCCTGGCCGCATGTCACGGCGGGCATGGTGGATTTCGGCGGTGCTAGGGGCGGTTTTGCTGGGACTGTTCGTTCCACCGCTGATCAATGTAAACCGCTATCGCAATCGGGTTGCAGCGTCCATCGGCAGGGCGCTGGGGCGCGACGTCACTGTGTCGAACATTGAGTTGAGGCTGCTGCCGCGGCCGGGAATGGTGCTCTCGACTCTTGTCGTGGCCGAGGACCCCAGCTATGGCCCGGAGCCCATGCTGCGCGCCGACACGGTGACGGCATACCTTCGCTTGAGCTCACTGTGGCGGGGACGGCTGGAAATCGGCACATTGTCCCTGGAAAATCCCAGCTTGAACCTGGTACGCCGCGACGACGGGCACTGGAACCTGGAGGAATTGGTGGGGCGCACGTCCAAGGTTCCATCAGCGCCGACGGCCAAAGCCAGCCCCGAGTCCAGGCCTCGCTTTCCCTACGTTGAGGCAACGGCCGGCCGCATCAATTTTAAGCTGGGACTGGCGAAGAAGGCCTTTGCATTTTCAGATGCCGACTTCGCACTTTGGCAGGAATCCGAAAACGAGTGGGGCGTCAGGCTGGAGGCCCGCCCTGTTCGATCGGATGTTCAAGTGAGTGAAACAGGCACGTTGCGCATGGAAGGCCGTTTCCAGACTGCGCCGCAGCTTCGCAATACCCCAGTCAGTTTGACGGTAAGCTTTACCAAGGGCCAGTTGGGCCAAGTCACCAAATTGATTTATGGGCGGGACCGTGGCTGGCGTGGAGGTCTGACCTCTACCGCCATCCTGGCGGGAACGCCCGCTTCGCTGGCGGCGACGCTCGACGCGCGGGTGGACGATTTTCGCAGATATGACATTGCGCTCGGTGAAGCTCTGCCTCTGAGCGTACATTGCACGGCGACGTATTCTTCGCCCGACGACTCGATCCGCGGCATTCAATGCCAGGCGCCGGTACATCCGGGACTGCTGACGGTGCGGGGTGATATCGTCGGCTGGGCCGGCAAGGCCTACGACCTCGGCATATCGGCCGAACGGATTCCGCTTAATCGGGTTGTCGCCCTGGGACGACACACCAAGAAGGACCTCCCAGAGGACCTCACAGCGACGGGGAGTGCTGACGCAGAATTCACCGTGCATAAGGATGTCGGGAAGGCCCCTGCGTGGGCTGGCGGCGGGCGAACCAACCATTTTGCGCTGCAATCCAAGGTCTTAAAACAGGACCTGGACTTAGGTGAGTTGGAATTCAGCGTTCCTCAGACCAACGGCCATCCCGCTGGAAGACATCTCCACGGGACGAGCCCTGGATCCACCCGGAATAGTTCGGCACTGCGCGTCGCGGTAAAACCCTTCGCCATGCCTCTGGGGGCGGCCTCTCCGGCCACAGCTGCCGGGTACTTTGACCTGGAGCATTACCAAATTATCCTTCGAGGCGCTGCGGAACTTACTCGACTGCTCAGCATCGCTCGCGCCATGGGCATCGGAACGCCGGCGATTGGATTGGCAGGCTCTGCTCAGGTCAATCTGGAGATAGCGGGAGCCTTTACTGGCTTTGCGCCGCCATTGCCGTCCGGCGACTTGGAATTGCGCACCGCAACAGCAGAGTTGCAAGGGATCTTTGAACCTCTGCAGGTCGACGCCGCGACCGTCACCCTCACCAACCAAACGTTTAACGTCACGCGGATTGCAGCAGAGTTTAACGGTGGACCTGCTGTAAACGGGTCGGCCAGCTTTCCCCTGATTTGCGCGAGTCGCGAAACTTGTATCTTACGTTTCGATCTGCGCACACCTGAAGTGTCTGTCGCTCGGCTGAATCGGCTGTTCAATCCAGCGATGCAGAGCCAGCCGTGGTATCACCTGTTGGCGATCGGACAACGGGACGAGAGCGCACTCATGAAGTTGCACGCCTCGGGTCACTTCTCCGCCTGGCGGGTTTTGATTGGTGCTCTTCCGGCATCCAATGTGAGCGCCACCGTCGAGATGAGCGGAGCTACGATGAGCCTGAAAGACGTTCGCGCTGACGTGCTCGGTGGTCACCATACTGGCAACTGGGACGGCGATTTCACCGCGAAGCCCCCGAAATTCTTCGGGTCAGGGAGCGTCAGCAAAGTGGCTATGGCCCAAATCGCGAATCTCATGCATGATGCCTGGGCTACTGGGACGCTCGACGGGCAGTACACCCTCGGCGTCACAGGACTCGACGCTGCCGCACTTCGTAACTCCGCAACGGGCTCGGCCACCTTTAAGTGGAGCGGCGGCTCGCTTCGCCATATCACGCTCGAAGGCGAAGGAACTCCACTTTCTTTCTCGGGTTTGGCAGGGCAAGTCTCGGTCCGGAATGGGGCCCTCAGTTGCGAGGACTGCAAATTACAGTCCGGCAGCCGGGTCTATGACCTGGAAGGAAGCGTGAGCTTTACGCGCGATCTCGACCTTCACCTGCAAAGCGCCGGCAACATTTCGTATGCGATCTCCGGTCCGTTGGACAAACCGCGAGTTGAAGTCGTACCTGCTCATACTTCACAAGCAACGCTGCATTGAGGTCGCCGAACCTGCCAAAGAATCGTGTTCTCCCGTCAGGACGATGAATTCGAAGTCACATGGCCACATGGTAGTATCGAAGGCAAACTGCCATGCAGCGAGACCCCGTCACCATATTCTTCGAGATCGTGGTTTTGCTTTTTGCTATCAGTGTCCACGAATCGGCGCACGCCTGGATGGCGAATCGTTTAGGCGACCCGACCGCCAAGATGCTGGGACGGATTTCCCTCAATCCTCTGGTCCATATCGACCTCTTCGGGACGATTCTGTTGCCGGCCATGCTGATTCTGGTGGGCTTCCCGCCTTTCGGGTACGCAAAACCCACTCCAGTAGATAACCGTAACTTCCGCAACCCCGTTCGCGATGACATCCTCACCGCTGTGGCAGGGCCCATCAGCAACTTTCTCACGGCTTTAATCGCCGTCATCTGCCTCGCGGTGATCTTGCACGGTACAGGCGGTGCGGTGGCCCCAACCTTTGGCGGTGCGGATGTCGGCTCGCCCCTGGCCAAGATGTTCGAGTTGGCCATTTGGATCAACGTGATTCTGGGCGTGTTCAATTTGATTCCGTTGCCTCCGCTTGACGGAAGCCACGTCATCCGGCACTTCCTCTCATACGAGACGCTGAAGGTCTACGACCGTGTGGGCTACTTCGGTCTGGTCATTGTAATGTTCGTACTTCCTATGGTCGGATGTTCGGTTGTCGGTACCATGGCGGCCCCGTTTCTGGTCTTCTTCTATTCCCTGCTGAATGCGCTTGTGAGACTCTGATGGCCGATCCGACCCGAAGCGCGAAAGGGCGCATCCTTAGCGGCATGCGTCCGACTGGCAAACTGCACGTCGGCAACTATGTCGGGGCCCTGCGCAATTGGGTCAAGCTACAAGACGAATACGATTGCTTCTTTTTCATCGCCGATTGGCACGCGCTAACCACGGATTACGCCGACGGGAGCAGCATCAAGGAGAATTCGCTCGAAGTCATGATCGATTACCTGGCATCGGGCCTTGATCCCGAGCGCAGCACACTGTTCATTCAGTCGCATGTGCCACAGCATGCTGAACTACATCTCCTGTTGAGCATGATTACCCCATTGGGATGGCTGGAACGCGTTCCGAGTTATAAAGAGCAACGGGAAAACCTAAAAGACAAAGACCTGGGCACCTACGGGTTCCTGGGTTACCCGCTCTTGCAGTCAGCCGACATACTCATGTACCAGGCCGATTTCGTCCCCGTAGGAGAAGATCAGGTTCCGCACATCGAGTTGACTCGCGAGGTGGCAAGGCGCTTCAATCAGTTTTATCCTCGCAAAGCTGCTGCTGGATATGAGGATCCGAAGCGGACGGTGGTTTTCCCTGAACCTAAGCCGCTTCTGACCCCTGCCGCGAAGCTACCGGGAACAGACGGCCGCAAGATGTCGAAGTCTTATAACAATACCATCCTTCTTAGCGAGCCCGAAACATCCTTGCGAGCAAAGTTAAAAACCATGGTGACCGACCCAGCCCGGGTTCGCCGCAGCGATCCTGGTAACCCCGACGTGTGCCCGGTTGGCGACCTGCACAAAATTTTCAGCACCCATGAGACCATGGAGAAGGTCTACGAAGGCTGCCGGACGGCAGGAATCGGTTGCATTGAGTGTAAGAAATGGGCGGCGGACAGCCTTTGGGAAGTGCTTGCGCCGATTCAGGACCGGCGAGCGAAGTACGAGAACAATCCCAAGCTGGCCTGGGACATTCTGGAAGAAGGATCGGCCAAGGCGCGCGTCGCTGCGGAATCCACGATGAATGAAGTTCGGGCCGCTGCCAATTTGTCGTTTGAATTTGAGGCGCCGAAGGCAGCTGCCGAGAGTCAATAGTTGATGACCGACGAGCCACAAATCGCCAACCAGTCTGCGTTGCCTCAACAGGCGACGAAAACTGCACCGCAGAAACAAGGCGGCGACGAGTCGTCGTTCTCCGTTGTCGTTGGACAACTCTACGATGGCCCGCTTGACTTGCTCCTGGATCTCATCCGCAAACAGGATATCGACATCTATGACATTCCGATTGCGAGGATCACGGAGCAATATCTGAGATACGTCGAAAACATGCAGCAGGTCGACGTGGACGTAGCTGCCGAGTTTATTTACACAGCCTCACTGCTCATCCACATCAAATCCAAGATGCTGCTGCCGCGCGATCCCGATGCAACCGGGCCGATCGAAGACCCGCGCGTGGAGTTGGTCAATCGACTCCTCGAACACGAACGCTTTCGGACGGCAGCGCAAATGCTGCTCCAGAAACAGCAGATTGAGGAAGCTGTATGGACCAACCCAGCGCTGGGCGAATTTCGAGATGCGGAAGGCGCCGAGCCGGAACTCGCAGCCGACGTCGTTGACCTCGTAAAAACGTTCCAGCAGATCCTCAATCGCGCACGCAGCAAGCCATCGTTCGACGTTGAGGAAGACAGTGTCTCGGTGTCCCAGATGATCGACTATGTGCGCCGCCGGCTGTCGTTGGAAGATAAGCCGATTCGCCTTAAGTCGCTTTTGCGGAGCCTCCGGTCGCGCACAGCGCTGGTGTGCGCCTTTCTGGCGATACTCGAGCTGATTCGTCTGCAGGCGGTGCTGGCGCGGCAGGACAATGTTTTCGGAGAGATTGTCTTGAAGAAGCACACCAACTTTGACACATTGATGGCAGAGAACCCCGCGATAAAAGACGATTGGCGGTAACTCGAAACCAACGGGACATCACAAACAACAAATGAGCGTTAAGGCCAAAGTTGAAGCCATTATCTACGCGACCGAGGAACCGGTCACGCTGAGCCAGCTCGTTTCCCTGCTCACGGACGAGGTCCTCGCCGAACTGCGCGTCGAGGACGAGGCGCGGCTGGCGCTGAATGAAACTGTCTCGGCGGGCGAACCAGGGGGGCAGGATGAAGTATCCAGCGGCCCAGTCATAGAAGCTGGCCGTTCCGAGAACCTCACCACGCAGCAGGTACACGAGCACGAAAAGGAAGACTCGAAGCGAGTTAAGGACTACCTCAACCGCATCCTCGCAGAGCTAACCACCGACTATTCCAGAAGCGACCACGGGATGGAGATTCGGCAGGTCGCGGGCGGCTATCGGATGGGCACCAAACCCGAACACCATGACGTAGTCGTCAGCTTCGCCAAGAGCCTCAAGCCGCCCGTTCGGCTTTCGTTACAGGCGCTGGAAACACTGGCAGTCATTGCATACAAACAACCCGTCACGGTGCCCGAGATCAGCGAGATTCGCGGCGTCGATTCCTCCGGTGTCATTGCCACCCTGCTCGATCGCAAGTTGATCACGACCGCCGGGCGGAAGCAGGTTATCGGCCGGCCTATTCTCTACAAGACGACCAAGGAGTTTCTGCTCCGGTTTGGGCTGAACAACGTGGCTGAATTGCCGAGCATGGAAGAATTTGAGAAGCTGGGCGATGCTCAGGCGGGGTTGTTTCCGCCTGCGACCGAGGAGACGACAACCGCCCGTCCCCTACAAGAACCGGGACAGGAGGCGGCAGAGACGAATTCGGAGTCGCCGGATGCGAATCCTGTCAATGAGACTGCACCATCTGCTGAAGGCGCAAAGGTGACGACCCCGGCGCACGACACAGAGACTTAGGCATTGGACTGGCGGCATTCCTGGTTAACGCCTACCAGCTAGCGTTATCTGCGAAGAATTCACACGTCCCGCTAGCTCAACAGCACGAGTTCGAATTACCATCCGAGTGTGCCAGATGACTGTGTTTTGATAACGGATATCCTATGCGAAAACTAATTAGATTGGCTGCCCTATTTCTCACAACGGCATGTTTGAGCGCTCAACAGATTCCCGCAGGCACGCTTCTGCCCGTCATGCTAGACGGCAAAATCGAGTCAGACAGTAGCAAACCTGGTCACGAAATCTCAGCGAAGCTGATGCAGGAGGTTCCGCTGCCTGACGGCGGTAAGATCAAGCGCGATTCCAAAGTGCTTGGTCACGTCGTGGCCGTATCTCCCGCGTCTGGTGGTCAGGGGGTGAGTATATCGGTGCAATTCGACAAGGTTGAGATCGGAAAACAAACAGTGCCGGTCAGTGTCGGTCTCCGTGCGTTGGCATCGATGGAGACAGTCGCTTTGGCCAAAGAGCCTATCAACGCCACCAGTGGTTCCGGAACCACTTCATGGGACTTGAACATGAGGCAAATCGGCGGCCAGATTGCGTTTAATGGAGCGAGGATTGTGAAATCACAAACCGGTCAGGTCGTGGGAAAGGTCCCTCAACCCGGCGCGGTGCTGGGGATACCCATGGCAAATCCCGCGCGTGGCTGTGCCGGGGCGGAGAGCGGCACCGCAGAACAAGCCTTCTGGGTGTTCTCCACCGACGCCTGCGGGGCGTACGGCGAGAAGGATATGATCATCGTTAGCGGAATCGGCGGAACAACTCCCGGACAAATCGTTCTCAAGGCGCCCAAGCGCTTTACGGTTGAAGGAGGCAGCGGCTGGCTGCTGCAGGTGAACTAAACTCCGCGGGCCTCGCCCACTGGTAGGTGCGCTGAGACCTGGGACTGATTCTCAAAATCAGCTGGGCCGCCGCCACGGTAAGATAGAGACTCATGCCCGCCGAACGATTACAGAAGATCATCGCCGCAGCCGGTATCGCCTCACGCCGTAAGGCTGAGGAACTGATCACCGCTGGTCTGGTTTCAGTCAATGGTCACATTGTCACGGAACTCGGCACCAAGGCAGATTCCAGCGTGGACAGCATCAAAGTTAATGGACGTCCATTGGGTGCTGCAGAGCGCCACGTTTATCTCCTGCTGAATAAGCCGAAAGGATATGTCACGACTGTCACCGATCCGGAGGGACGTCCGACCGTGCTCGACCTGGTGCGAGGCGTCAAGGGCCGGGTCTACCCCGTAGGGCGGCTCGACTACCTCAGCGAAGGCCTACTGTTGCTGACAAATGATGGCGAGCTCGCGCAAAAGCTCACTCATGCGTCTTCGCATGTACCCAAGACTTACCTCGTTAAGATCAGCGGCAAACCGGATGATGCCGAGGTCGCTAAGCTGCGCTCTGGGCTTTTCCTGCCGGCAGAACTAACGCCCCTGAAATCGCCTGAGGCGCTTCAGAAAGGCCGTCCTGCGCGGCGGCGGTCCAAGGCCGTGCGCACTGCACCAATACGAATTAAGCTGGTTCGTGAAGCCGCCAATCCGTGGTACGAAATCACGCTCATCGAAGGTCGGAACCGGCAAATCCGGCGCATGTTCGAGCAGATTGGGCACCACGTGGAAAAGATCAAGCGTGTTCGCTATGGTCCTCTGGAACTGGACGTCGAACCGGGCAAGCTCCGCCACCTCACTTCGGACGAAGTGAAGCACTTGAAGTCAGCGGTGAATTCCGGCACGCGAGGCTCAAGGACCCAATCGTCCAAAGCTTCGCGCTCATCGAAAGAGCCCAAGCAATCACGATCCTCGTGACCGGCGCTGCAGTTTCGACCGTCTAATTCCTTCCCTCTTCGGTCTGCGAGAAGTTTTCCAGCATGGGCAGCCGTGCCGCGCCGTAGAGTCCCGCATCACTTCCCAGCAGCGCCCGGGTTACGATCGTTCCCTTATCGTGGCCTACGCGGTCGGGCGACGTAAGCTGATAGATCGACGAGCGGAATTTCATCTCTTCGAACATGGCCGGAGCGAATGCGTCCCAGGCGCTCGACGCTCCGCCTCCAATAACGTACATGGGAAGATTAAGCGCATTTACCATCGCACCAACCCCAATGCCAAGGGCACGTCCAACGTTTTCAAAGACTCGCTTCGCTGCAGCCTCACCTTGCACGGCCAGGTTGTACACCGATCGAGACGTGAACTGTAAGGGATCGTGAGAGAGGCGTTCCAGCTCAGCTGATTCACCGCGAGCAATCGCTTCACGTGACATCCGAACCACAGCAGTCGCCGAGGCATACTGTTCCAGGCAGCCACGGCTACCACAGCCGCAAGGGTGGCCGTCGGCATAAACGGTGAAGTGTCCAAGCTCGCCGGCCATGCCCGTCACGCCATGCCACAAACGCCCACTCAGAACGATTCCCCCGCCCACTCCGGTACCCAACGTGTACATCGCCATGTGCGGGTATTCGCGACCCGCGCCCAGCCACTTCTCTCCCATGGCAGCGGCGTTGGCATCGTTTTCCAGAATCACCCTGGTTCCCAGCCGTTTTTCGATCTCATCGCGGACCGGGAAGCTCTTCCAGTCAGGTAAGTTGGGCGACTCCATCACCATTCCGGCTGCCATGTCGATGAAACCGGGCACTCCAATGCCAATGCCAACCAGTTGACCTTTATCGCGAAATTTGTCCCTCAAAGACTCGATCGCCTTGCACATCTCGGTGATCACAAAATCGCGGCCACGTGAAACTTCTGCTCCGAGCGTCAGCTTCTCCAAGAGCTTTCCGTCACCGTCAACAGCAGCTATCCGGAGGTTTGTACCTCCCAAGTCCACTCCAATGGAATAATCGCCCATATTGAGCCGTTGCTCCTCCTATCTCGCAAAAACCTTCCCTTACTGTGATCACGCTGAGACGCGCTATTTCTGACACTGACGACAATAATGGCTGCTGCGACCGCCAATCACCACCCGCTTGATCGGCGTCTTGCAAATCAGGCAGGGCTCGCCCTCCCTACCGTACACCCGATGCTGCAATTGGAAAAATCCTTCTTCCCCGTCGGCATCGACGTAGTCACTTACCGAGGAACCACCCAGAGCGATGGCCTCACGCAGCACCTCCTGCAGCGACGCGTGCAGCTTGCCAAGCTGGTCGCGGGTCAGCGATGCGGCTCGCCGACGAGGCCGGATACCGGCGCGAAACAGTGCCTCGTCAGCATAGATGTTGCCCACCCCGCTCAGTAATTTTTGATTCAGCAAGGCGCTCTTGATTGGGGTCTTGCGCCCAAGAAATAGTTCCATGAATCGGGCCACCTGTGATTCAAGCGGTTCATCTCCGGGCGCTTCGAAACCCGCTGCCGCCGAGTCGGCACTTACGACCGCCAGCCGCCCAAATCGACGAGGGTCGACGAACCGCAATTCCAGGCCGGATGCCAGCTTCGCAATCGCGTGGGTATGCTTGGCAATCTCCGTATCCGGTGTCGTCACCTGCATTCGTCCTGTCATGCCGAGATGAACAACCCACTGCCCCCGTCGCTCGCCGCGGCCTTTCCGTTTACTTGATGTTTTCAGCTCAAAAACGATGTGCTTCCCCACGCGATGTACCTGCAGGATGCGTGCGTGCTCAACCACCTTTACGATGTCTTGCGGAGAAGACTTGAGTGGCTCGGGCTTTTCTCCCAGCCAAATCGATTGAATCGTATCCCCCGCGACGCGCTTATGTAGGCCGCGGGCAATCGTTTCCACTTCGGGCAACTCGGGCATGAGTCACCAGTTTACGGCATAAGTAGAAGCGCCTATCGATTGGGCTGAAGATTGCGCCGCTTGGGTCCGATCTGTAAAATTAAAAGTTACAGAGCCCGTCTGTTCGCGAATATCCCTGAATCCCGCAAACCCTGTCGCAAACCAATGGGCGAGTTGTGTGCGAATATGAGAGGTCGCACTGCATCGGCTCCTGCCGACTCTTGCGATTCTGAATCGGAGCAGCAAGTTGAAACCTGGGAAGACAACAGTCATCGTGGGCGCGCAGTGGGGCGACGAGGGCAAGGGCAAAATCGTAGATGTTCTCTCCGAGCGCTTCAAGGTCGTAGCACGCTATTCGGGCGGCCACAACGCTGGACACACGGTCACGATCAAGGGAAAGCAGTTCATTCTCCAGCTCATTCCCTGTGGTGTGCTGCGCGAAGGATGCCGCGGCGTCATCGGCAACGGAGTGGTGCTTGATCCGTTCGCGTTAATGAAAGAAGTTGACGCGCTGCGCGCTACCGGCGTGAAAGTGGATAGCAATCTGTTCATCAGTAATCGTGCGCACGTCATTCTTCCCTACCATCGGATGATCGAACTCGCAGCCGAGAATGCGCCCGGCAGGGTGAAGATCGGCACAACTTCACGCGGCATTGGTCCTGCTTACGCAGACAAGATGGCGCGCAGTGGACTGCGTGTGCAAGATCTTCTCGATAAGGCGTTGCTTAAGAAACACATCGACAATGCTTGCCGGGAGAAGAACACGATAGGGCACGCGCTTTTTAACAGCGAGCCCATCGACCCCGACAAAATGTACAGGGACTACGCTGAACTTGCCGATCGTGTAGCGCCGTTTGTCACCGATACTGCCTTGCTGCTGAATCGCGCGATCGCCGCGGGCGAGTCGGTGATGTTTGAGGGTGCCCAAGGCACGATGCTCGATATCGACCATGGCACTTATCCTTTCGTGACCTCTTCCAGTGCAACGTCGGGAGGAGCGGCGACCGGCACCGGCGTTCCGCCTAACGCGATTTCGATGGTGGCCGGTGTCACCAAAGCGTATTGCACACGAGTAGGCGAAGGCCCTTTCCCCACCGAACTCAAAGATGAAGTGGGAGAGGCACTGCGCAAGAAAGGCAATGAGTTCGGCGCCGTGACTGGACGTCCTCGCCGCACTGGCTGGCTCGACCTGCCGCTCCTTCGCTACTCCAACATGATCAACGGTACCGGATGGCTGGTGGTCACTAAGTTGGATGTGTTAGACGAGCTCACTGAGATTCCTGTTTGCGTTGCGTACAAGGTCGATGGCAAAGAGACGCAGGAGATTCCGGCGCAGGCTTCCGGTTTCGAGAAGATCGAGCCAATCTATGCCAAGCTTCCCGGTTGGCGGTCCCAGACATTTGGAATTGACAACTACGACCGGCTTCCCCCGAAAGCAAAGAACTACCTTACATATTTGGAGAAGGAAACCGGAGCCAAAGTAGGTATCGTCTCTACGGGCCCTGATCGGGAACAAACAGTATTTGTGGACGCGTTCTCGAGCGTGCTCGACTCCGTGAGTGGCCAATAGTCTGCGAGTACCGAGGCACGCGTGATAGTCTTAGCCGTCACTTGGGTCGCCAATCCCGGAAAAGAAGCGGAAGTGGCGGAAATCTTCCGCGAGCTGGAAGCGGCCTCCCGGCAGGAGCCGGGATGCCTGATGTACATCGTCCATCAACACCGCACCGATCCCGCGAGCTTTTTCATCTACGAGCAATATCGGGACGACGCGGCATTGGGAGCCCATCGTCAGTCGCCACACTTCCAGCGATATGCCATTACCGAGTTGAACAGTATTGCGAAACGCCGAGAGGGTGAACTCTACCTTCCCCTGAGCAGTGATTAGCAACCAAGAGTCGGTGCTCTACTCGAGGATGTGTCGACTGCTTTCACTTCCAAGGTTCTAGGACATAGCAGCCGCCACCCGCTTTTCGCTCGAATCCTGTTACGACGTATCCCTTCGCAAACAAGTCTAGGAAGCGTTGCCGGACCATGGCCTGCGCGTCGGCAACAGCGCTCGATGACGAATCGCCCAACATGACGTGTATCCGCTCGACCACATCGCCTTGACGAACTTCAGATCCACTGAGAACTGCGACGACCCTTTGCGAACTCAAGTGCCACTCGGCGACCAGCCGGTCAGTAGGTAATGCTGCGTGCAATGGGCTGCTTGTCGAACCGTAGACGTTGAGAAGATACCGTCGCGCCACGACACCGAGGCGGTAGATATTGAAGCATGCGTTCCTGGTCTGTAGCGGATCGAACGTCCACTCAATCAGCGAAATTCCGCGAGCCAGGGCGTCGGCGCGCTGGGCCAGCTTCAATTGCCTGCCGATTCCCCGATCGCGAAATTCGGGCAGCACAGCCGCCATGTGGGAATGGAGATACGGCCTTCCGTGGCGAATTCCGGGATAAGCCAGCACGAAGCCCGCCATCTTATCTCCGACAAACGCCCCCAGCACCTGACCGCCAATTTTGGCTGCTACGACGTACATTTGCGACGGCACAACGTCCCTGTCGCCAAATTCCCACACCAAAACTTCCAGTTCGACCATTTGCTCGAACTCTTCAATGGTATGGCAAGGGCGAACTGTTATCGCTTGGTTAATCATGATTGGCGGGCCAAACGCAATGCCTGAAGGGTGCCGGGCCGGCGGCTAATATTCCGCCGTGTACCAGCGGAATCCGCGGCGCTGTTCTTCATCCGCCTGTTTGATTAAGGCCATGATCCGTCTGCGCTTGAGGTTGCCGAGTGCAGCGACGATCGCGTCGATCAATGCCATCGGGGCAACATAAGAGGCTCCAAACGACGGTGTTTCCACAGACGCAATGAAACACTCATCAGCGGCCCGTGCCAGAGGGGAAACAAACGTGTCGGTAATCGCGACGGCAAATGCTCCATTGCGCCGCGCAGCCTGCAAGCCTTCTACAGTCTGCCGTAAGCCTCGGCGGAAACTTATACCAATGACCAAATCCCTGCGGCCAACCGTGCGAACCACGTGGCTCACCCTTCCCGCGGTTGTCGCAGACAACACAGGCAGTCCGATCACAGTCAAGTGATACTCCAGATGGTGCACCAGCGCCGTCGCAGCGTCTCCACCCAAGAGGAGTATCCTGGGCGCTTCGTACAGCCGCTTAGCCAGAGCGCAAATTTTGTCGGCATTCAGGCTGTTGCTGAGCGCATGCAAATTCTGCATGTCTCGATGCAGAGCAGCGCGGACAAGCGCGGCAGGGCCCTTTCCCTCGCGCTCCGCCGCCTTCATGGTGTCCAATGAGGTTGCATACGCCACTGACAAATCGTGCAGATGCCGTTGGAAGTCCTTGTACGTTGCAAATCCCAGCCCTTGTACGATTCGGACAGTGGTCGCAGGGTCGGTGCCTAGCTTGTCTGCTAGGGCCCTGACGCTAAGAAGGACGTAGGGACGCGGATTTTCCAGCACGGGACGGATAATCTCCCGGCGTTTGGGACTAAGATGCCTGAGCTTTTCCGACAAACTACCGTGACCAGAGGAGACTCTTCGGGCTGTCTGCTTACGAACCATACCAATGAAGGATTGCGTACTCACAATCGCCTGTCAACAATTTTCAACCGATGTCGGCGGAAAAAACTGACCTGTAGGGCATTGTTTGCATCATTTGTTCCATCTACGTTCGCTTAGCATAAGCCGCTCTGCATGCTATAGACATAGCCATTCGACTCCTGCACAACGGAAAAGCATATTGCGGACAGTACTCTATGAAACGGCGGTTTCAGGCTGGGCAAAAAATTTCCGTGCGCTTCAGGCGGCTTAAGGCAAAGTCGGAGATTTTTCGGCATTCTGGAGGAGCTCTTGGCGGAACATCTGAAACAGGACCGTCAGCACAGAAGCGATTACTGGCCCCAGGAATAGGCCCAGGAATCCGAATGCTTTCACCCCTGCCAGAATGAAGAAGAGCAGCACTAACGGGTGCAGTTCGACCTTGCCGCTCACCACCCAGGGCCTGATAATGTTGTCGACGGTGCTAACGACCACCGCTCCCCATAGCAGGACGAATATGCCCTTCCACATTGCGCCGGTAAAAATCAAGTAGAGTCCTGCAGGAATCCAGATCAGGCTGGGGCCGACGAGCGGTATGACTGATGCTATGGCCGCGCAGAGTCCCAGCAGCAAGGAGGATGGAAGCCCCACAATAGCAATCGCAATACCGGTCAGGATGCCCTGCACCGCCCCAACCGAAACAATGCCATAAACATTGGCAACAATCGTGTCAGAAATATTGCTAAGCAGGCGACGCGCCTGATCAGGCGACAGCGGAGTGACCGCTACTCCTCGATGCACCCACTCACGACCATCGCGAAAAAGAAAGAAAACGATAACAAGAGTTATCGCAGAGCTGACGATAAGGCTGGCGAAGCCGGCGAGGATTGACGCGCCAGAACCCAATAGCCATACTCCAGCCTGTTGGACGTGCGAAGTAATGGTTCCGTGGACATCGTATTTGGATAGGTCGATCCAGTGCCCAACGAACTTCAAAGTCCGCTCGGCCATCGTCGTCAGAAACAGCGTAAATCCGCCTTCGGCAGCGCTTCTGCGGGTAAGGTACTGAGCGGCGACAAGCCCCTCATCCGTAGCGAGTGAGATCACAATGATTGCCGGCACCACAAAAGCCAAAAGCAATGTCAAGGTAGACAGCAACGACGCGAGGCCGGGCTTGTGTTTCGTCCATTTGAGAATGTAATCGTGGACGGGATTGAACACCACTGCCAGAACAATTGCCGCCGCCACCGGATACAGAAATGGCATGGTGATGAAAAAGGCCACCACCAGCACGATTAAAGTCAGAATCCCAAGGAACCAGAGTGTCGTTTTCTTGTTATACATTTGCGACTTCTGCCACCAGACTCAAGCCGCGACGTGAATGGCAGTCTCGGAAGAATTGTACGTGCACGGCTGATTCTATCTCTTGCGTCTCACAATATTCCGCGCTTTCCGCGATTCGGCGTCATCTCTCCCGAATCTCAGCCAGACAAAATGCCTCCGCTGGTGGGCAGCGGAGGCCGCAGATACTTACTTCGAACAACCGTCAGGCAGCCGAGAGTCGACTTGCGTGTTGAACTCAATAGAAGGAGGGAGCCGGTTTGGTTCCCTCTCTTTTTGTGATTCAAATCGCTGAACTAGAAGCTCAGGCGAATAGCGAACTGCAATGCCCTCATCGTTGTGTTCGGATCGATGTCCGTCACCAGACCCGCGTTGTTTAGCAACTGGCCGGTCGCACTCATGCAGTCGATGCAAGTGTTGCCGGCGTTGCTGTTAAAGTTCAGCACTCGATGGTTGAACAGGTTAAACGCGTCCATGCGGAACTGAAACGCAAAGCGCTCGGTAAGTTTGAAGTTCTTCATGACCGTCGCGTCCGTCGTAAAGGAACGCGGTCCGCTCAGGGAGAATACGCCGGTGTTGCCGAGCGTGCCCGCACAAGGCCTGCCCCACGGACCGACGATCACGCAATTCTGCGTCATTGTTTGAACCGGGGTGAAGAACGTGACCGTATGAGTGATCGGGTTGAGCGCTCCTCCACCCATCGACCAAAGTGCGCTGTTGCCCTTCAGCGGTTCGCAGACACCAACATCCTGGTCTGAGTTGCAGTTGTTATAGCTGGGCGTGAATGGCAGACCTGCCGAATAATTGGTGTTACTCGAAACCTGCCATCCTCCAATGACCTGATTCAACCAGCCGCTGGCATTGCTCCCAAACTGCTGGCCTTTGCCGAATGGCAAGCGGTAGGTCAGGATCAAGACGAACACCTGAGGACGGTTCTGGTCGTCCGGCCCGTAAGCGACGGCGTGGTTGACCTCATAGTAGCCTTGGTTGTAGTTCAGCGCTCTTGACCAGGTGTAGTGAGCGATGAACTGCAGGCCGTGCGACATGTTCTGCTGCAATTTGACCTGCAGGGCATTGTAACTACTGTTGGCATTGTTGCCAAACCAGTTCCCCATGATGCCACCGGAGCAGCACAACACATTCGTGGTTACTCCATTGGCATCAGTGTACGGGGTGCTGATCTTGTTGTAGAAGTACTGGCGGGCGCTCTGCGGAATGAGCCCAGCCTGCGTCAGTGCGTAGTTCTGAATGTTCACCGGGTTCAAGTTCCACGATGGTCCGTCACCGTTAAAGCCGTGGCGGCCTTCATTCCCCACGTACGCTATATCCAGAGTCATGTTTTGGGTCAACTGGCGCTGGATGGAAACGTTCCATGCTCCAATTGCCGGCAGCACCTGGCTGGTCGGTCGCATTCTGGGCTGCACGTTACCCGCCGGACCACCCAACGGGAGAATTCCGCTGGCAGGAATGACCGGGAACACGTTGGCCGTCGGGCCAACCGCCAGATTGAACGCCGTGATGTAGTTGTCAGAAGCGCCGGGGATGCTGGTTGATGCTGTGATCTGCTGGTTCGCCAAGACCGGAAGGTTCTGGGTCACCGCATGTCCAAAGTTCGATCCAAACACGCCAATGTCGTAGCTGATCCCAAAGCCCATGCGAATCACGGTCTTCTCATTCATCGAATAGGCCAGTCCAAACCGCGGTGCGAACGCATGATAGTCATTGTTGATGCTGCCGCTCGTGCTGAACGGTCCATATCCTGCGACACGAATAACGCCGTTGCCCACACCGGGTGCCAGCGAGGGGTTCGCAAAGCCGCCCTGGCCCTTCCCGTTGACGGACTCCGGCATGTAGATTTCCCAACGCAAACCATAGTTGAGGGTCAACTTTGGCGTGGCGCGCCAGGTGTCCTGCCCGTAAAAGAAATACCTCCACTGGTGCTCCTGGGCGTTCAAGCTGGTACTTACGAAGCGGTTGAAGCTTGCCACATCCCCAAAGAGGAACGAAGCAAGATCGATGCCACCAATGCCGGCGTTGGAGGTAGTCAGGTGGTCGAAGTTCAACACGCCGGTGCGGTTGGCATCGCTGGGTATGCGCAGGTTGCTGGCGCTGCGGATGTCGGCGCCGAACTTAATGGAGTGGTTGCCCCAGATCTTCGTCCAGTTGGTGACGCCCTGATACTGGTTTTCGTCCTCAACCAGCGGACAGTTGCAACGGCCGACGTTGAGACCTTCTCCAAAATTCGTGAGCGTTGCGGAATCGGTGTTCATCTGGAACGCCGGAAGCCCCGAGGTGAACAGCGCCGTTTCGGCGCCCTGGTTGGTGATGTTCAAACCCGGGGCCGTCACGCCGCTTCCATTGATGTTGATCATTGGCGTAGCGCCTTCGAAGGCCTTGTGAGTCTCGGGATTGTACTTGAACCAGCCGAATCGGAAGTCGGCCAGCCAAGTCTGGCTGAGGGTCTTCGTCACACCAACCGAGACGCTGTAGTTGTGAATTTTTGAGCTTCCAGCCAGTCCGCCCGAACCGAAGCCGGTACCGCCCGCCTTTCCGAGTCCCGGCGCACCGGATACCGTGAACCATTGCTGGCTATACCGCCCGAACACATTGATCGTCGGGGTTGCCACCCAGTCGATACGACCGTCCCAATTGTTCGCGGAAAACGGACCGGCTCCGCCGGCGATGTAGTTGTTCACCGTGCCGTTGGGGTTGCCGTTGGAGTTTGGCGCCGGGAAAAGCCCCAGGATCGCTCTCGCCTGTGGTGAGATCATGCTGTTTGGAATCAGGTTGCCCGAAAAAGCCGTGCGTCCACCACCTTGGAGATTGCCCGTGCTGGGATCAAACACCTGCCCCTGCGAAAAGCCGTTTCCGCCGCCACCACCCTGGACACCCAGGTACTGGCTCAGATTGCAGAAGCCTGTGGTCTGAGCACAGGTCTGCTGCACCTGCAGCGTCGGTATGCTGTACTGATTCGACACGCCCGTGGAGTACCTCTGGCCCTCGTAGTCACCAAAGAAGAACAACTTGTTCTTCATGATCGGCCCGCCGATTGATCCGCCGAACTCCTGCCACTTGCTCGCAGGTATCCACCGGCCATTGACCGGGGCATACTGCGTGAACGGGTCGCGCGCCTGATTGGCACCGGTGCGCCGGAACCAGAAGCCGCCGCCGTGGTACTCGTTGCTGCCCGACTTGGTCTGCGCCGTTACGTATCCCGCTACGGCCTTGCCCATTTCGGCGTCGTACTGTTGTAGTGCCACCTTCGCTTCGGTCACCGCGTCCAAGTTGGGGTTGATCACGATGATGCCCAGGATTGGATCCTGGTTGTCCGTGCCATCCAACTGATAGTTGGTTCCGCTGAAGTGCTGACCGTTCACAAAGATCTGTTGCGAAGCTTGCGGATTCTCTGTATTGGCGTGGCTCCAGCCCGTCAGCTTCTGCGTGCCCGGCGACATCAATTCGAGATTTGTGAAGTTGCGGTTATAATTCGGCAAGTCCGACACGTAGGCGCTGTTGAACTGCAGCGCGATATCCGACTTGTCCGTCTGCAGTTGCGGCGGCTCACCTGTCACTTCCATGGTCTCGCTCGCCGAGCCGACCTGGAACTGGACATCCACGCGGTACGTGCCATCGGCGGATACCGGAACGTCCCCCTGCTCGAAGGTCTTAAAGCCCGACGATTCGAATTTGACATGGTAGACATCCGGGATCAGGTGCGTCACCGAATAGTTCCCGGATTCGTTGGTTGTGGCCGTGACCGAAGTGTTCTTGGTCTGGCTCGTCACGGTCACCGTCACGCCAGCGACTGCCGCACCCTGCGGATCGGTTGCGGTACCGACGATGTTTCCGAACACCGCCTGACCGTATACAGCAGTCGAAGCCAGCGCCAGAACCACGCACGCTACTATGGACAACACCCACCGTTTCGTCATTTCATCCTCCGCAGTGGAGTTCCGGCGGCGTTGCCTGATAGCCGCGCCGCTCGCGAATCCCCCGCATGTCGTTGCTCGAACCCGTTACTGCGTTTGTTGAAGTGGAGAAGAAGAGAAGAGCTTCGATAAATAACGACACTGCGACTGGCGTCGATCGCTAAAATAAACCTTCCGGTTCCGTTAGACACAATCGGGCCCGCGTTTCCGATTCCGGCTATGACATTGTCCTCTAAGGGCATACCCCATGCCACCCCGACGTGACAGTCAGCAACGCTATATCCTGAAACGCTTGATGTCAAGGGGGTTGTCACCAACTGTCAATAATTGGTTCGCAGTAGTCGGTGGAATTTTCCGTGGACCGCTTACTTTCCCAAACAAAACCGATTTGGCAGAAATTTTCTCTGTCCGGGAGCATCAGCCAAGTAATCCTTTTAAGGGACCGGCTTCAGCTTCGGATTCAGCTCCGCTGCAGTCTTGAATTCTTGTGCGGCCTCGGACTTTTCGCCCTTGCGGGAAAGCGCCACGGCAAGCTCGTAATGCGCCTGCGCGAATGACGGCGAGAGTTTAATCGCATTGCGAAACTGCGATATCGCGCCCTCGAGATCGCCGGCGTCCAGCATGCGCTTGCCCGAGTTCGTCGCGAATGTCGCTCCCTGGAGTCCGATCTTTTCCTTGACGAGCGCGTCACCCAGTCGGCTTTCGGCTTCCGCGCCTGCCGTGTCGCCCATCTGCCGCAGGACCGCCGCAAGCGTGGTGTGCGCGCCGGCGAATTGAGGTTGCAACCGAATGGCCTCGCGCAGTGCTTGTGCGGCATCCGGAAGCTGATTCATTTGTTTCAGTACGGACCCCAATGTGTAATACGCCTCGGCGTAATCCGGCTTTAGCTCGACTGCTTTTCGCAACTGTTCGACGGCTGCCGGAAATTCCCCTTGCTGCCACAGTGTGATGCCAAGCGTGTAGTAGGCGTCTACCAGTTCAGGATCAAGATCGATGGCTTTCTTCATCTCCGCCATTGCAGCCGGCAGGTTGTCTTTCAGCTTGAGCGTGAGCGCCAGGTCGTAATGCAGCGATGCGCCATTAGGGGCCATCTTGATCGCTTCGCGCAAATGCTGCTCCGCCGCGTCAAAATCGGACAGTTGCATATATGCGATACCGAGGTTGCCGCGAAACCCAGCGTCCTCCGGCCGCAACTTGACTGCCTCCTGAAACTCTTTCACTGCCGCCTCTCCTTCGCCCCGCTGCATGAGCACGAGCCCTAAATTGTTATGAGCATCCCCATCATGGGGCGTGAGTTCGACCACCTTTCGGAAGGCGGTCGCGGCGCCTTCGACATCCGTAGTTCGCTGCAGCATCAACCCGAGCTTCGTCTGCACCGTGGGCGACTCAGGCAAAAGCGCCGCCGCCCGCTCGTAGGCCGCAAGCGCCCCATCTTTGTCGCCCGCCGCCTGGCACGAATCTCCCAGGTAGTAAAAAGCCCGGCCATCCTGGGGATCCAATTCGGTCGCTTGGGTCAGTTCTTTTTGCGCCGCTGAAATATCAACGTTATTCAGGCGCACAACTCCAAGATGAAAGTGTGCTGGCTGGTATTTCGGATCGATCTGCAGCGCTGCCTGAAACTGTTGCTCCGCATCCGGGAATTGTCCGCTTTGGGCGAGCAGCGATCCCAGCTCGTCATGTGCTTCCGCGCTCTTTGGCGCTAGCGCTACGCCTGTGCGCGCCTCCGCCAGCGCTTCGGTGTTCTTGTTTTGTGTGCTCAGGACGCGCGCCAGCGCACGATGGGGTTCTGCGTCTTTCGGAGAGAGTTTGGCAGCCAGGTTAAGCTCTGCTATGGCGTCGTCGAAGTCGCCGCTCGCTGACAAAGCCTGCCCCAGATAAAAATGGGCCTCGGCGAGTTTCGGCTTCAGCTTCGTCGCCGCATCCAGGTGCGTAAGCGCGCTCCCAATGTCGCCCCTGTGAAGCAGCAACTTGCCGAGAGCCAATTGCGCGTCCGCGTCTCCGGGGTTGAGCTTTACGGCCCGTTGCAGTTCTGATTGCGCTGTCGCAAGATCGCCGGTGCGCATCGCTGAAAGGCCGTTCTCATAAGCAGTCGTCGCCGGGGAGTTCCCTCCATTTGTTTGCCCTCTCAGGGACACTGATGGGACAAGCCCAAGAACTGCTGAAAGCACTGAAATAGCCAGGACGCGGAGGTGAGCCGATCTAGCGGAGGCAGAACAAGGCACGATAGCAAAAGGCTAATGCCTTCGCTGCATTCATTCAAGGCGACCGAACTTTTGTGGCACAACCTATCTCTGGAGATACAATTCGCATCGCATGAACTGTCGAATCCACATTGCCCGCAGAACCCTAACGTCCTCTCTGCTCTTAACCCTCGGCCTTGGTTGTCTGCTCGCCGCAGCCGATTGGAAACTGCCATTCGGGTCGTGGCGACGCGCCTCCGAGACGCCCATACTCTCCCCGCAAGGTAAAGGCTGGGAGTCTGCCGGCACATTCAATCCCGCGGTGGTGCGGCACGACGGCAAGATCGTCATGCTCTACCGTGCGCAGGATTCAAAAGGCACATCACGGCTCGGTTATGCAGAAAGCGCCGACGGCATGCACTTCATTCGTCGTCCCGACCCGGTGCTCTCACCTGAGGCCGACTATGAAAAGGGTGGCGGAGTTGAGGATCCTCGACTGGTCCAATTCGGTGACTCGTATTACCTGACCTACACTGGATACAACACGAAAGACGCCCAACTTTGCCTGGCGACCTCACGGGACCTAATACATTGGGATCGCAAGGGCGTGATCTTGCCGGCCTACAAGGGCAACTGGAACACAGGGTGGACCAAATCTGGGGCTATTGTGCCAGAGAAGATCGACGGAAAGTACTGGATGTACTTCCTGGGCACCACTCCCGGCAAGAACGACCAGATGGGGCTCGCGTATTCAATCGACCTTATCCATTGGACCGAGGCCACGAAAACTCCTGTGTTGCCACGCCGTCCGGGACAGTTTGACTCCCGCGTTGTTGAACCCGGCCCGCCGCCGATTGTGACACCCCACGGGATTGTATTGATTTACAACGGTGCCGACGACAAGCTCGTCTATCGCACCGCGGTGGCCTTCTTCGACCGCAATGATCCACGTAAATTGCTCTATCGCAGCGACCAACCGATTTTCGCGCCTGACAAAGAATGGGAAGAAGTTGGTCAAGTTCCCAACGTCGTTTTTGTCGAGGGCATGATTCAGCGCGGTGACCGTTATCTCTTCTATTACGGAGGTGCGGACAAATACGTCGGAGTGGCGGATGCGGCAAACTTGCAATGAGTCGCACCTGTGTCTGACATTGTGTGATCAACATATCTGCCCGTGCTGTGCTCTAATTCTGGTGGGCCCGTCCCGAGGATTTTCCATGTTCCAACTCATACGAATCGCAATTCTCACGTCCGTGTGCAGCGCCATGCTGATCGCACAGACCACTACTAGCACTTCACCTTCGTCTACTCCCCATGCATCACAAGCTGCCAGTACAGGCTCAGAATTTGCGGATGCTCGTCGCCTGGCGCAGCAGGGAAAGTATGACGAGGCCATAGCTCTGCTGCAGGCCCTCGCCGTGAAATCGCCCAAACCGGCCGGCGTGGCACACGAACTGGGAACGGTCTATTACAAAAAGGGCGATTACCTGAAGGCAGCCGAATACCTCAAGCAAGCAACCAGCGACGACCCCGCCGATAAAGAAGCAGTGCAGTTATTGGGGCTGTCGTACTACCTCGCTGGACGTCCCGCGGAGGCAATTCCCTACCTCGAAAAGGTCCAGACATGGTACCCGCGAGCCAACGTTGACGCATCGTACGTTCTTGGCGTCAGTTACATTCAAGCCAAGGACTACCCCAATGCGCGTATCGCCTTTGCGGAAATGTTCGACTTGCCGCCCGACTCCGGTGCGGCCTACCTGCTGACTGCCCGAATGCTATTTCGGCAGGAATTCATCCCCGTCGCGGAAGAATACGCCCAGAAAGCCGTCGCCACCGATCCCAAGCTCCCTCTCGCGCACCAATTACTAGGCGAGATTCACATGTTCAACTCGAAAATCCCGGAAGCCATCGCCGACTTCCAGCAGGAACTGGCGATCAACCCTGCCTATCCGACCGTGTACTACAAACTCGGCGACGCTTACTCGCGGGTGCAGAAGTATGACGACGCCGAGCGCCAGCTGCAGCGCTCAATATGGCTGGATGCGAGTGCGACTGGGCCCTACATTCTGCTGGGCAAGGTACTGGAGAAGAAGGGCGAGCCTGTTCTTGCGCTTCGCATGCTTGAGCGCGCCGCCACCATGGATCCCAATAACCCCATGACTCACCAGCTTTTGGGACAGGCGTATCGTGACATCGGCAAGCCCGATGAGGCTGAGCGGGAACTTAAACTAGCCGAGCAGCTGCGCAATAAGCAAACCGAAGTGCAATGATTCATGGTGAACATTTGGGGGGATCGGCACTGAGGTGTTTGAGCAACGCCTTGGCAGACCCAAGATCGGGATTGAACTGCAGCACGCGCATCGTATAGGCCCGGGCGTCGTTGAACTGGCCGGTAGCGCAAAAAGCGTGTGCCAGGTTCATCCCGATATTGCTGCGCCCCGGAGCTCTTCGAAATGCATCCTGCCACAGTCGCACTGCTTCAACCAAGTGTCCGGAACGGGCTTCGAGAACACCTAGATTCGTTGCCGCATCAATCAGAGTTGGGTCGTAGGCCAGTGCCTTGCGATATAGTTCGCGCGCCTTTTCATTGGCTCCTTGTTCCTGCTCCACGTAGCCAAGCGCTGCCAGCACCGCGGGATCGTCAGGAAATTGTATGGCCGACTGTTTCAGCAGGCGCTCCGCTTCCGGCTCTGCCATCGTCATGCCGCTGTCCACGATGGACTGCCACGCCAGTGCCAGATCGCGAATATCGTGATCGGTGCCGGCTTTTGCATACGGAAATGTGACCAATTGCGGCATAGATGACGAAGTTGCATTCTCAAGCCCGGGCCCTGACGTAGGCTTCCGCGGAATACGGTGATCGGTAACGGCAGTATGAGCAACATCGGTGCTCGAGGCGGCCGGCATGTGGCACTGGGTGCAGTCTGGTTGATTGCTATGGTGTTTCTCCCCAAATTGGACGCCGTGGCAGGCCAGACACTTTGCGCGATAGAACGCCACGCGCTCGTCAGGCGGGACCGTTCGATGGGGATCGTGGCAACTCGTGCACGACATTTTGTCGCCCGACTTCCGTTTGCAGGTGCTTTGTGACAACTCTTCGAATTGACTGGCCGCCCGCAGCCCGGGCTTGCCGCTATCTGTAAGCACGTAGTAGCGAACATAATCGGAGAGATCGTCGCCTGGCCGGTACTGATAGAGATGTTTTCCGGGACGCTCGATTGCTGCATTACCCTCAAGATGACATTGCATACACACTTGGTCGCGCCGATCGGGCGCCAGCTTGGCAGGATTCACAATAGTCCCATTCCCACTCTTAACGTGGCTCTCGGCTGGCCCGTGGCAACGCTCACAGGTCACGCCCGCGTGCAGGAATACCGGCATCGCGTAACGGTTCTCTGTGCCGTCGATAGGAGGTCGAATCCCACTGACGTGACAGTCCATGCAACTGGTGAGCGCTGGCAGGTTCATCGGAATTTCGCGCGCGTCGCCATAAGCCGGTGCCATGTCCCAGACATGCCGCCCGGTGTAGAGATTAATTGGCGTTTCGAAGTAGAACCCGTCCACGGAAAACAGGTACGTCGTTCCGCGCCGTCCCTGGCCGATGTAGTACAAGAGCTCGCGCCGGCCTTCGACCAGAGGATCTCCCGGCCGCTCGAAACTCATCCAGACTTTTCCGGACTCGGAATAGACACGATATTTGACTTGGGAACTTTGGTGAGTGAATTCACCAGACACGAGGTTCTCGCTTGCGGGTCCGCTGGCATGGGCGTGTGCTGTCAGTGAGTACGACTGGTAGATCGAAGCATGGCACTGTCCGCACGATTGGTTGCCGACGTAGCCACTTGTATCCGCAGAGCTGACACTGTTCGGCTGCGCCTTGTCGTTGGCTGCAGAAATCGCAGCCGTGAGCGCCCACGCGAGTGTTCCCATAGCCACTCGCCTGCGCCATCGCGACACGCTGCGCCTCCAGCCCCGGCCACAGTAAAACGAACCGCTCCATTTGTGTTCAAGCGAAAGCAAAGCCCAACTCCCGCAATATGCAGGTCGCGCCCATCGCAGCGCTCTGCTGACTCAAGAGAAAGATCAGTGAGGACGATCGTTCGTCATTTGCTCCAACTGTTGCAGGTTGTCGTGGGCCAACTGATTCGCCGGATCGATACGCAGCGCCATTTCATAGTGCGATTTCGCTTCACTCAAACGACCAAGTTGCACCAGGGCTGTTCCCAGGTTCGCTTGCGCATTGGCGTCGCCGGGATTCAGTCGAACGGCGTCGCCGAATTGTTGCGTTGCCCCGCTGAAATCGCCTTCCGCCGCGAGCGCGTTACCCAGGTTGTAGTGGGCATCGAAGTAATCGGGTTGCGATGCCAGCGCTGTGTTGAAGCGGCCCACCGCGCCGCTCAGGTCGCCTTTCGCAAGCAATGCGCCGCCCAGTGCGTTGTTGGCCACGGCATCCGTAGGACGAACCGCTACCGCCGCTTGGAATTGCTCAACGGCCTCGTCGAGCGCGCCGCGCGCCTGCAACATCTCGCCCAGGTTGTAGCGTGATTCAAAACTGCCAGGAGCTTTCTCGACTTCATGGCGCGCCCACGCTTCCTGCAATACCATTCGTGGATCACCTGGCCGCGATGGATCATTGCGCGGCAGCACCTGCAACCACAGGTGCGCCATTTCGTCCGTCGAGCGATTCCCACCCAGCACGCGCGCGGGCGGATGATTCGGATTGGCCGTATTGTCCTCGGAATTGTCGTACACATAACGCATCTTGAGCACAGTGTTCTTGGGGAGAAACACCGGCTCAGCGTACCGATAAACCGCCTGCCAGTTGAGGTCCCAGTGCGTGATGTGGATCAGCGTCTTGGTCGTGCCGTCGGGCAGCACGGCAGTTGCGAGTAGGTCCTTGCCGAGATAGTGCGCATGGGGATAGACGCCCAGAAGGTCCACATCAATCGGCAGCGTGAATTCGTCCTTCACCACAAAATTGGCATCCCCCGGAGGAATATCGAGCGCGGCATCGTTCTGCATCTGCAGCAGCATCGGATGCACGGTTGCCGGCTTGTCTGTGAAGTACAACCCGATGCTTGGCTGGATGGGTTCAGGTTTGCCTGAAGGCTGAAGATGCGTATTGAGCACTAGATCGGTGCCTTTATCCAGACGCAATGCCATGCCATCTGGCTCGTTGGTCACAACCGTCCCGGGCTTCCAGAACAAAAAGTGACTGTCGGGATCAAACACCTCCGACTCGATCCGAATTTCCATTCCTCCGAAGCCGCTGCCGCTGTCCTTCTCCATGCGGCGGACAGACTCGTATCGGTCAACCAGAATATTGGCGTGGTGTACCAGGCGCTTGTCGCCCGGACGAATCTCCACCGCTCGCACCCATCGCGTTTCATGAATCGGCACCGGCAGGATGAAGTTCCAGTACTGGTCACTGCCGCTCGCCTGCAGCATGTACGGTTTCTCCGCCTTGAGGATCAAGTCGGGCTGACCCAGTTGCCATCCTTCGACAAATTTCGGCTTCGGCGGAAGATCCGACGGCTTCCCTTCTACCATGCCCTGATCAACCCACGCTCGAATCCTGGCAATCTGCTCGTCTGAGAGTCGACGTTCGTCGGCAAACTTCAATTCACCGGGCTCCGGCAGCCATGGCGGCATGAACCGTGTCTGAGTCACCGCCACGATCTGGTGACCGTGTTTCTTGACGTCCTGATATGTCAGCAGCGGGAAGGGACCGGCTTCGCCCGGCCGATGGCATGCCGAACAATACTGGTACATGATAGGTGCGATGTCGCGGTTAAAGGTGACTGTCGCGGAAGGCTTGCCCTGTTCCGCTGACCACAGCAGAGGTTGCCGGCCGCCCATCGCGAGCACGATCCCCGCGACAATGACCATCCCGAGCGGCGAATTGAAGCCCGGCCGTCTCATTTCAGGTCGGAGATATAGCAGCCGACGCCCCCAACCGACGCTGGCGCCGGGTGCGCACGATTCAGAGCAGCCTGAATCGCATCATCGAGTTCGTGAGTTGTTGGGGCGCTCCGAGCGTGGCCAAAATCCTTGTACCAGTTGTCGATTCGACCGTGGTAGATAAGCTCGCCTTGACCACTGAAGACCGCTGCCTCCGGGGTGATTTGAACTTCGCTGAGTTTCACCAGATCGTGCTCAGTATCGCGTAACGCAGCGAGCTTGTATCCGTAGTCGTGCAAATGCTTCTCGATGTCCTGCGGCGTTTCAGACTTGTCGGGATAAACGAGCATCAACAGGGCTGAGCCGGCATACTTCTTGCTCAGCGTCTGGATCGTAGGCGCATAGCGATTAGAGATCGGACAGTCAGTTCGCACGAAGATCAGGACCAGCGGGCTACCGCTAGCCATCTCAAGCGGATTGACACTCTGTCCCTTGAGGTCCAGCGCGCCAGTCACAACGGCTTGTGTTCTTGGGCCGTCGGCAGCCACCGACGCGTGGCTGGGACCGGCCTGGGCGTGCAACAGAGCTGCTGCCAGCATCACCGTGGCCAGTCCCGTGAATCGCCCTAACACTTCTTTGTCTCCGAAAAACTTCTCACGTCCAGGCCGAAGCTCTATTTGCTGACTTCGCCGATATAGACCGTATACGGCTCCAATACTATGCCCGACAACGGCTGCGATTCAGAAGCCTTCGTCGTGGTCAGCAACGTCTTCGCCTGTTTCGCGTCAAATCCCTGCTGCGATAGGTCAAAGTTGACTTTCTGCTGCTCGGCGGACATGTTCAGTACCACGAGTACTGCCTGATTCTCGTAGCGCCGCAGGTATGAGTATACGTTGGCATCGTCTTTATTGACTGCAACGTAGTCTCCGTCAAGCAGCGCCTTGTTGGTGTGCCGCAACGCCAATAGGTTCTTGTAGAAGTTGAGAATCGAGTTCGGGTCCTTCTTCTCGCTTTCTACGTTGTGAGTCTGGTAGCTCATCGGCACCGGCAGCCACGGAATTCCCTTGGTGAATCCCGCATTCGGAATGTCATTCCACTGCATCGGAGTGCGTTCGCCGTCGCGTCCCTTCTCCTCCGGCCACCCCAGCCGTCCGATCGGGTCCTTCACGTCCTCCTTGCGGGTCGGGTCGTTGTTCTGCATGCCGATCTCTTCGCCGTAGTACATGATGGGCGTACCGCGCAGCGTGAGATACATGCCCGCCATGACCTTCGCGATGTCGTCATCGTGCTTGCCATCAGCAAACCGTGAATAAGCGCGGCGGATATCGTGGTTACTCATGACCCACACCGGCCATTCCCCTGATGCGTCAACAGCGGCTACGTGATCGCGAAATACGTTGGCCGACAGCGGCTTCAACTCGGTGAACATCAGGTCCATCGGCATCTGCAGCTCATCGTGGCTCGTGCCGTAATAGTCCTTCAGCTCCGAGACGTCGGATGTCCAGGTCTCGCCAATCAGGACGGCGTTGTACTGGTCCGCGGCCTTGCGCAGCCCCTTCATCACATCGTGCACCTCGGGCAGCTTGTCGTTGTACTTGTGTTCCTGCTTCTGATCGCCGTACTTGTTCTTGCCGGGAAGCGTCGGGTTATCGGTCAGGTTCGGGTCTTCGAAAAGCGTATCAACGGCATCTAGGCGGAATCCCACCACGCCGCGCTTGTACCAAAAGCGCGTCGTGTCATACATGGCGTTCGCGACCTTGGGGTTTCGCCAGTTTAAGTCCGGTTGCTGCGGATAAAAATAATGATAGTAGTACTGGTTCGTTTTGCCATCGAACTGCCATGCCGAACCACCGAACGTGGAGGTCCAATTATTCGGCGGCTGATTCGGACCCTTGCCGTCGCGCCAGATGTACCAATCGCGATAGGGATTCGTTTTCGAAGACTCCGACTCGAGGAACCACTTATGCTTGTCGGAGGTGTGATTCACGACAAAATCGAGGACGATTCCCGTTCCCAGCTTCTTGCCGATCTCCTCCATGTGGTCGAAGTCCCTGAGCGTGCCGTACTTTGGATCAATGTTCTCGTAGTCCGAGACGTCATATCCAAAGTCCACTTGTGGCGAAGGGAAGAGGGGCGCAATCCAGATCGCGTCCACGCCCAGCCACTTCAGATACTCCATCTTCGACGCAATGCCGTTCAGGTCGCCGATTCCGTCATTATTGCTGTCCATGTAGCTCCGCGGATAGATTTCCTGAAACACCGCATGTTGCCACCATTGATGACCTTCGGCGTCAACCGCTTTGGATTGTGTGTGGCTTGCGGGAACAACAAATACGAGGCTGAGTAGCAGTGCCACCAGAACAGAAAACTTTTGTCGTATCAAACGTACCTCCCGGGTCGAGCCTGGATGCAACCAGAAACGGTATGAGTCTAACAGGCTGCTGAAAAACTCGCTGATGCGCTGTCTTGTGGCAGGGCGCGGCTTCACAGACTGCCGAAAAAGTCCGTATTGTGGCAGTGCTGGCCTTTAGGCCAGCATATAAGCCGTTTATTCTTGTCATTCCGAGCGGGCTTCAGCCCGCGAGGAATCTGCTTTTCCGACTTTCTCCGCAGCCTCTTCAGTCTTGCCGATAAGGCCTTTATTTTGACGCGGCGCGCGGACTTTCGTCAGCGCGGCACGCCGTGTCGCGCGTTTTTCAGCAGCCTCCTGAGGCATCACGATGATCGAAAGCCAGAGCCTCAACCTCGCGAATGTCCTGCCCGCTTGCATTTCTTCACGTCCGTACCGGAGAATAAAGCTCACTTCGAACACGGATACGAGCAAGGTGGGTAATTCCATTTGTCGCGATCGCGCCGTAATTTTCTAAAGTCTCTCTGCCGCTCTGCGCTCGTTCTCACCTTCTCCGACATTTTGTCGTTGTCGCGCCCACTCCCAGTTTTCGGACAGGAGCCGCCAACCCCAGCCATTTCGGAAACCGACCTCGGCGTAACCTTCATCGACATCGCCAAGGATGCCGGGCTGAACGCCAAAACAATCTTCGGCGGCGAGCACAAGAACAAGTACTTGCTCGAGACCACCGGCTGCGGGGTTGCCTTTTACGACTACGACAACGACGGCTGGCTCGATATCTTCCTCGTCAATGGATGGAGGCTGGAAGGCTTTCCTCCCGGCGATGAGCCCTTCAACCACCTGTTCAAGAACAATCGCGACGGCACATTTACCGACGTCACTCTGAAAGCCGGTCTCAAGCACACCGGATGGGGACAGGGCGTCTGCATCGGCGACTACGACAACGACGGCAACGACGATTTGTTCGTCACCTACTTCGGCAAGAACGTGCTGTACCACAACAATGGCGACGGCACATTCACAGACGTAAGCGAGAAGGCCGGGGTTGCTGGGACCAAAACACGATGGGGTACCGGCTGTGCCTTTCTCGATTACGATCGCGACGGCAAGCTTGATCTCTTCGTCGCCAACTACATCGATCTGGACCTGAAAACAGCGCCCGTGCCCGAAAGCGGCCCGTGTCTATACAAAGCGGTCATGGTAGCTTGCGGCCCTCCGGGACTGAATGGCGATTCCAACATCCTGTATCACAACAACGGAGACGGCACATTTACCGAGGTCTCTGACGGCTCCGGCATAAAGAAAGTCAACGGCACCTACGGACTCGGCGTGCTGGTAGGAGATTTCGACAACGATGGCTGGCCCGACGTTTATGTGGCCAACGATTCCACCCAATCGCTCTTATACAAGAACCTGAAGAATGGCAAGTTCGTGGATGTCGGGTTGGAATCCGGATGCGTGCTCAGTGCCGACGGCAAACCGCAAGCAGGCATGGGCGTTGCGGCTGCTGACTACGATCTCGACGGCAATCTCGACATCCTGAAAACCAATTTTGCCGGTGACACGCCCTCGCTCTATCGCAACCAGGGCAACTGGAACTTCGAGGACTACACCTTCCAAGCCGGTCTTGGATTACATACGCAGTACCTGGGATGGGGATGCGGCTGGTTTGATTTCGACAACGACGGCTGGCCCGACATTCTCATCTGTAACGGACACGTCTATCCCGAGGTTGAGCAGCTCACCACCGAGGCCGGCTATCCGCAGAAGAAGTTGCTCTACAGAAACACCCACAACGGACGCTTCCACGAAGTCACGCAATACGGCGGTCCCGGAATCACCGTCCCAAATGCATCACGCGGCTGCGCCTTCGGCGATTTCGACAACGACGGCGACGTCGATTTCGTCGTTAATACCGTCAATGGACTGCCTCAGCTCGTCCGCTGTGATTCGAAACTCGACCACAACTGGATCAAGGTAAAGTGCATCGGCACCAAGTCGAATCGCAGCGCCATCGGAGCGCGCGTCAAGTGTGTCACCCATCCTCCCGACGAACAAAAGCCCCACCCGCAAATAGACGAAGTACGCAGCGGCGGCGGCTACATCTCGCAAAGCGACTTGCGCATACACTTCGGCCTCGGGAAGGCCGAAAAAGTCGATGAGCTCGAAGTACGCTGGCCCAGTGGGCAGGTGGATACAATGAAAGACGTAAAGGTGAACCAGTTGGTTTACGTCAGAGAGGGACAGGGTATCATCAAGACCGAGCAACTCGCCGCAAACAAAAAAGGACCAGCCGGCCGATGACTGCCGCGCGAATACCTCATCGCGTAGTAAATTTCGTAATCCGTCTCTGCATGCGACCCAGACTGCGTGGGCTGCGACCGCCGTGTCCCGCCCGCCGGAAGGAGTCCCGCGAAGCGGGATGGTGGATCTTAGCCCAGCGCTTCAGCGCTGGGAGAGCGGCGAGGGAAGAACCGAGTCCCGACAGGGACGACAGATGATTCCGCGGCGCTTCAGCGCCGCGTTAAACCGTCCGATCCCGTCACCGTGCCAGTCGCACTGCCAGACTATCCCCTCACACAATTTCTTAATCCCCTTTGGCCTTGGCTTCTGACGCCGTTTTGACCTCAACGCCAGCGCCCTCCTTTAGTGTATTGATCTTGTCGATGACTTCATCGTCAAAGCGCTCTGTCAATCCGCTGGGCCAGCGAATCTCGACTGAGTCCACTTTGGTCACACTTCCCAATCCGAAGTGCACCCGCATATCGCTCTGCGAGTAATAGCTCGAACCACTACGCACCTCATCGACGAGCAACCGCTTCCCTGCCCTCACCCTGATGCGCGCTCCGATGCCGTCGCGGTTCGATTTGGTGCCGACGGTCTTGAACGCAATCCAGTGACTGTCGTACTTCTGTTCATTCTTCAGCAGGCTGGGCGTGGCGTTCATATTGCTGATCACTGCTGACAATTGGCCCGTGTTCCACAGGTCTCCAATTGCCAGCCCCCGCGACGAGGCCATGGTGGTAACTCCGCTTCCCGCTGCATCGGAGACGTCGCTGAATGTGCCATTGCCGTTATTGCGGTACAAAATCCGCGGCTCCTGGTAATTGCTGCCGAGATGAAATTTATCCACCTCGGGGTACACGTGGCCGTTCACCAGCATCAGGTCGGGCCAGCTGTCGTTGTTGAAATCGAAAAACATCGCGCCCCAGCCCAGATACTTCGTGTACAGTCCCAGCCCTGCAGCAGTCGTCACATCCGTAAACGTGCCGTCCCCGTTGTTACGGTATAAGGTCGACGTGTCGTCGGAGAAATTGGTTTTGAAGATGTCGAGTCGGCCGTCGCCGTCATAATCTCCGACCGTGGTGCCCATGCTTCCCTGCTCCCGGCCGTCCTCGTTGAACGCCGCTCCTGCCACCACGGCTACGTCAGTAAAGGTTCCGTCGCGATTATTGTGATACAGAATGCTCGGCGTGCTGTCGCAGGCGACATACATGTCGGGCCAACCGTCATTGTCAAAGTCCAGCGTGGAAACTCCCAGACCATAGTGACCATTTGTCTGGTCGATGTGCGCTTTGACGGTCACGTCCTCAAAGGTCCCGTCGCCCCGGTTGTGATACAGGATATTCTTGTGGTGCGGTAGCCCCCGAGGCCCGCACATAACCGGAGCGCCTTTCCACATGCACGAGGGCCGGTCTCCGGGAGCCGGTGCAGTAGTGACATCGAAATCGACGTAGTTCGCGACGAAAAGATCCAGATGCCCGTCGCGGTCGTAATCGATGAAGGCGCAGCCCGCGCCCCACTCTTTGCCATTGCCCGCCACTCCAGCCTTCTCGCTCACCAGCTTAAACACGCCGTGCTCGTTGTGATACAGCCGATTCTTGCCGTAGTAGGTGACGTAAAGGTCCTGCCATCCGTCATTGTCGTAGTCGCCGACACATACCCCCTGCCCCCAGCCTGTGGCGTCGGCGAGCCCCGCCTTCTCGGTGACGTCGGTAAATGTGCCGTCGTGATTGTTATGGTAAAGATGGTTGGTCGGGCCGCTCTTTCCTGCCTTCATGTCTTCGAGCGTTGTCCCGTTGACGAAGAAGATGTCCGGCCATCCGTCGTTGTCGTAATCGAAGATGGCGACCCCAGTGCCTGTGGTCTCGATGATGTATTTCTTGCTGTCGACCCCGCCGAAGACGTTCTTCATGGTAAGTCCCGCCTTTTCGGCGATGTCCACGAAGTTGGCGACTTGCTGGGAGGCGCTCTTACTGGGTGATCGAGCCGAAACTCGTACTATCGGCGCCAGCAGAATCAAAGCAAGGAACAGAAGCCGCCGGTTGGCGGAGAGAAAATTAGGGACACCCGGCAGGCGACACATCCTAGTTTGGATACTAGGGAAAGGCTTCTCGCACCGTCAAGCGGCCGTGTCGAGATCTATGCCACCGCGGGTTGCCGGGACACCGCGAATCCGTGCGTCGCTTCCATTTCACTCAATCGCAAAACCAAACACTTGGCCGCACCGCCAGCTTTCAGGAACTCGGTGAGCGGCAGTTGGATCACGTCGAAGCCTTCGGCCTCCAGGCGACCAGCCAGTTGCGCACTAACTTCGTTCAGCAGGATGGTTCTTCCGACATTGATCGCGTTACAGGCGAAGCGCAATGCGTCCTGCAGAGAAACCACGATGCGCTTTTCGCGGGGATATCGGTACTCAATCTTGGCCTGCGATGCAGCGTCAAAGGCCTCCGGATAATAGAGAAGGTACCCGCCGAAGAGGGGACAGAAGCACGTGTCTAGGTGGTAGAAGCGCGGATCAATCAGCCGCAGTGATATTACCTCTACGCCCCATGTCTCTTGCAGATACGGGTGGCTCGACACTCGGCTGCGCATGCCGTACCCCGCCCATAGCCGGGAATTATCTGCTTCAAAGAGCGCGTCGCCCTCGCCCTCAAACGGCACTGCCCGCGGCAACTCGCGAACCGCGAAGCCGGACTCATCAAACCATTTGCGAAAGTGCGGCTCCTCGCCCTGGCGCTCGGGATGCAGAAACCGGCTCAGCGCAACCACACCCTTACGTACCAGCCCGGCGTTAGCGGTGAACACCATGTCAGGGGATCCGGCTTGCTGCTCGACAAGTTCAACATGCGCCAAGCTTGCAAGTGCTGCGTACAGCCGTTCCCACTGTCGAGTAGCGTCTTGACGGGAGGACCGATTGAGGTTTCCTTCCATCCACGGATTGATGACGTAATTTACGTCGTACAAGGTTGGCGGACACATCAGAAACGCAGGTCCGCTCGCTCCGGGACAATTGCGAACGCTTCGTTCAAAGCCCTCACCCGAGCTCACATCAACCTCTCTTGGGCTGAGTCTGCTCCAGGTCTCCTGCCAGAGTCCAATTCAAAATTTCTATGTGCCGCATTCGTTTCAATTTGAGATTCCAATTGACGTTAGTTCGTGGAACTATCGCTGCGCTTCAACGTCGGACGATCATCGTCGTTCTGTGTTCCCGTACCGTTGTTATTGGTCGGGTTATCGGCGGTGCTGCGGCGCAGAGTCGGACGGTCCGCGTTGGTCTTGTCGGTTTGGATCTTGTGCTTGTTCTCGATCGATGCGAGCCGCCCTTTTACCTGGTCGAATTCCGAAGTGTTCAATACATATTCATCGCGCGGAGGCAGGACTGTTGCCATCTCCTTCTGGGCGGCTGCCACGCGATCGGGCGTCATCGGGTGCGAGGAGAACGCCTTGGCCAGTGTGCCGGGCTTCTTCTTCTCCTGCGCTTCGATCTTCTCGAAGAACGAGATAAACGACTGCGGATCGTACCCCGTCTTGTACATGTATTCCATGCCCAGGAAGTCGGCTTCGCTCTCGAAGTTGCGGGAGAACTTCATGAAGGTAAGCGGAACGCCGATTCCCATGGCAGCCTGTGTGGCCTCATAGACAGCCCAGCCGCCTGGAACAAAGATCAGCGGAATGCTGGCAAGGTTGACGATATTGCTGCGGGTTTGTTCGCGGGCGACGTGGCAGGCGGCGACGTGAGCAATCTCGTGCGCCATCACGCCGGCCAGTTCGGCCTCATTGTCGGCAGCGAGGATCAGACCCGAGTTCACGTAAAAGAAACCGCCGGGCAACGCGAACGCGTTGATCTCGTCGGTATCGATGACCTTGATGGTGAATGGAACCTTGGAATCGGAATTGCGAACCAGGTTCTGGCCAATGCGGTTGACGTATTCCGTGACGACGGGATCGGAGACTAGCTTGACGCCGTGCTCGATTTGCTGCGAGTACTGGCGGCCCATGGCCACCTGCTTGTCGAGCGAGTACCAGTTGCCCGCACCCTTATTGCAGCCTACGTTGCGATTGCCGATAGCGTCGATGTTCTTGAGCGTATCGGGGCTGGGGGCGTTCTTGTCAGGCTTCGCGTTCGGGGCATCGTCTGGGGGTGCGGCAGGTTGAGTTTGGGCAGCCGGTGGCGCGCTCTGCGCCTGTGGGGTGCTGGTCGTGTCCTGAGTCGGATAACCTTGGGCCCAAGCTGAAACCGATGCGATGAGCAGCCACGCGACTGCATGCAAGCTGATATTGCGCCAAGTAGAACGCATGATGTGCACCTTCTTCGGGACTCTCTAGAGCGCCTGGGACGCTGCGACCAGCCACCAGCATCCGGTAACTCTAGGAACACGTGCTGTTTTGCTTAGTTTCCCACCTGCCACCATTCTACGCCTGATGCCCTCATCCGGGATGAACAAGTTGGGAGACGCAGCGCTCAATCAGATTTCCTGAAATCGGTCCATGGAAGTTCCACTTTGTCGCAGGCGATTTGTAGACAGGCGCACCCGAAAATTCTGGAGCGACGAGGACCTGTACTGGCCTCGCCGACAACTTCAGAAGCCCAATGATGATAGGACTTTGCGCGGACTTGTGACCGCACCAGGTGAGCTAACCGACTGAGTTCGCGACTGCATTAATGGCAGTTCTGCATGTTAAACTGAAGGCTACCTGTATGGCTCAGATACAACGGAGAAAGACGTACACGGCGACGGTCGGAGGAGTGCGCGTGGGCAGCGATGCACCGGTTGTGGTGCAATCGATGACCAACACCGACACCGCTGACATTGAAGGCACGATCCGCCAGGTTGCAGCGCTGTCGCGGGCGGGCTCGGACCTGGTGCGCGTGACCGTGAACAACGATGCGGCGGCGGCAGCTGTGGCCCCCATCGTGGACGGCCTGGACCGGCTGGGCATTCGCGTGCCGATCATCGGCGACTTTCATTACAACGGACACGTCCTGCTGAAGAAATATCCCGAGTGCGCGCGGGCGCTGGCGAAGTACCGCATCAATCCGGGCAACGTCTCGATCGGGAAGAAGGACGATGACAACTTCCGGACGATGATCGAGGTCGCGATCGAGAACGACAAGCCCGTCCGCATCGGCGTCAACTGGGGTTCCTTGGACCAATCGTT
>Ga0074046_10000292_pt1 | contig 44842 bp, 55 predicted proteins | sample BogForMeECP23OM3_FD_94441 | JGI IMG/M metagenome (GOLD analysis project Ga0074046, IMG submission 94441) | Bog forest soil microbial communities from Calvert Island, British Columbia, Canada - Bog Forest MetaG ECP23OM3 | ecosystem: Environmental > Terrestrial > Soil > Wetlands ... | reverse complement strand
GTCACGGACGGCGTCATCCTACGCTGCCGCGAGCGAATCTCTCTCGTGAGGAACCGGATGCGGGAAATCCGCACGTCCGGGTCTGTGAGGGGTGGGGGCGGCAACGTCCCCACCTACTCGGCACGCCGCGTCGCCGGAGGTGACCAACGTCACGCAGATCCTCATCAACGGCGTTGCCACCGATATCGTCCCGGCGTCGACCGCCGTCTGCAAGCTCGGTGCCGCGGTGCTGAACTGATGACCGGCGACCAGAACGACATGGCCGCCCGGATCCGGGCGGTACTGCCGGCGGGGTGGTTTTCGGACACGACACCGGTTCTCGACAGCCTCCTCGCCGGGCTCGGCTGGCTGTGGTCCTGGGCCTATGCGCTGCTGGCGAAAGCCGGCGGTCGGGGACAGAGTTCGGTCGATCTCGACGATCGCGTAGGCTTGGTCGAAGGCTGTTTGCGTGCCGAAAAGCTGCAGCCCGTCGCGCGCTCCCGTCGTGACGTCGCCGGGCATGTGCGCGACAAGCGTCCATTGGTGTGCGACGATCTGCGCCAAGGTGTTCCGCGCCAGCCCGAGGGCCTGGTCGGCGGTCAGGTTGCGCCGGACGAGCACGTATTCCTGCGCTGTTCCCTGCCCATCGCTGGTGACGGTCTGCACGCAGGCGGTCTGCTGCAGGCTGTCCCAGCTCTTGACAGTCACGGTGATGGCGCCGGCGAGCGTCAGCGCGCGCGCCAGCTGCAGCCGCTCCATATCGGTGGGCGTGAGAACAAGCGGCACTGCCGTGTTAGCGCTCGGTGGCTGGAAGAACAGCGTTTGGCCCTGGACGAAGACGTCGAAGCCCTCGATCTTCGCGAGCGTGACCAGCAGGTCCCACTCCGTCGTATGACGCGAGGCGGTCCCGAGCGTGATGGCGTTGTGCTGGTTCTCGTAGTAGCGGCCCACGGGTGTCGCTGTGGCGGTCGCCTGGCACCCAAGACCGTGGCGCCCGGCGAGCATCTGGGCGATCTCGCTCGATGTTTGGTTGGAGAACGTCTCCTGCGTACGCGCTTCGATCAGCTTCGCCGCGAAGTCGCGTCCTTGGACGCGCACGGTCTGGCGTATCGGGTCGAGCTCAATGCTGTCGGCCGCGCCGACGATGAGCGTGGCCGGCGGGGTGAACGCGTCCGGCGCAACCTGGATCTCGATCTGAAGATCGGTCTGCCCGGCCCAGAACTGCGCATCCATGCCCGCATCGGGACCGAGCGCGATATCTGCCGAAAACCGGTCGGCGCTGAAATCGTTGGTCGACACGACATGCGCGGAGATGCCGCCGGCTAACGGAATGCCGTTGACGAGCACCACCAGCGACGGCGCGCGCGCCGTGCCGATCAGTCCATCCAGGACGCCGCTCATGAGCGTGTCACTGCTGCGGGACGCCGCCGGTGGCAGTCGGGTCGGTGTCCGGCAGCAGCAGCGTGACCACGCCGGTCAGGAACGGGTCGTCGATGTCGTTGAGCTGCGCGATGCGGATCCATTGCGTCGCGTCGCCGAGCTCGACCGCGGCGATGCTGTACAGGTTGCCGCCGGCGACTGTGATGGTGCGCATTCAGGTGCTCGCATTGGCCATGTTGACCGCGGCGCGGCCGAGATAGGCATTGGCCGTCGCGAGAGCCGCGAGCTGGCCAGTGGTCGTCACGGCGGCACCGGTCCCCGCGATGGCGTCGGAGGGAGCGCCGCTGCCGAACAGCATGGTCTGCGGCAAAGCAGGCTCGGCACTTGCGGTGGCGGTGGCCACATTCGTCTGACCGGCGTTGATCGCGGCATTGGCGGCGCCATAGACGGCGGTGCCGGCGACGGTACTGCCGGTGGCCGACAGCGCGGCCGGCACGGCGGAGAGATCGACGCCTGCCGGGGCGGCGGCCGCAACGGCCGTCCCGACATCGCCGAGCACGCTGCCCGCGAGGTCGGCGACTGCGTCGACGATGGCCGCGGCCTCGTCCTGCAGGACGGTGCAGTTGATCCGGTAGGGGATCCACCAGCCGCACTGGTAGTCGGCGACGAACTCGCGAATGACGACGGTGTAGAAGAATGCGTCCCAAATCAGCGGCAGCGGCAGTCCCTGCCCGCGCAGTTCATCGACGATTCTGGCGCGTGCCGCAGCGTCGTCGCCGTAGAAGTAACCGTGGAACGTGATCGGCCCGTCGCGGCGTCCGAGCGCGTCGATGACACGCATCCCGCCCGGCAGGTCGTGCACCGCGAGCGCCTGGCCACCGCCGAACGTGACGCCGGACGCGACCTCGAAGTCGCTCAGCACGACAGGCCCGAGAATAAGATCACTCATCGGCGGTGTGCTCTGCTTCGGTGTGCTCTGCGTCCGGGTCGGAGGGACGAGGCGACAGCCGCGCGCGCAGGAAGACTGCGGATGGCGGCCGCAGCTGATCGTCCTCCGGCGCGCCGTCCGGCCGCCAGACGAACGCGAGCTCGAGATCGCTCATCGACTCAACCTGCGATCGGCGCGCCGGGCCACGTGGGCGTCATGCGTGGATCGAAACCGGTGCTGCCGGTGGCGGGCCTGACGGCGGCATGCGCGAGGTAGTCGGCCAGCCAGCGACCGAGCTGGAGGCCATCGATTTCGAGCGTTCCGGACATCGCTTTCGCCTCCGGCGACCTAGGGCTCCGGGCCTCACGCGAACGCGGTTCCCGCGAGCGCGACTCAGCGCGGGGGCGAGCGGCCGCCGCACGCGCAGGCGGGGCGGGCGCGTAGGCCGGCCGAGGCCCGGCAAGCGGCGGTCTTGCATCCGAATCTGCGGGTAGCGGAGCGGCCGGCCTTCCCTCGCTCGTCGGAATTGCCGAAGCCGGTAGCCCCGACACGGATGGCGCGGGTAGCGCTGGCAGCATTGGCGGCAACGGTTGAGGCGTGCCCGCCAAGCCGATCGTCGTCGGTTGCTGAGGAGGTTGCTGGACGCTTTGCGCGGGCACGGCGGCTCGCGCAATGGCGGCGAAGCTTCTCGTCAGCGCGGTCGGCGAACTCGCCGTGCGCGATTGCGGCACGCTTTCGGGCGGCGACGGGACCGGCGCTTTCGGTGCAGCGCCCGGTTCGGTGCGGGCAATCGGCGCGACGGCCGGACCGAGCGGGGCGGGCAACGGCGTGCTCGGGCGTGCGGGCGGCGCAGGAGGCGCCGGCGTGATCGCGGCTGCAGGCGGCGACGCAAGTACCGGTGCGCTCGGGGCTGCGCGCGGCAGGACGGAGGGCGCTGGCGACGACGGTGCCCGCGGCTCGACGGCCGCGCGCGGCGGGGGTGCCGGTGATACGGGCGCGCGCGGGGAGACGGCCGCAGGCGACGGCGGTGCTTCTGCCTGAGGCACGGCGAGCGGAGCAGGTGGTGATGCCGGCAAAGACGCCGCTGGCAGGGGGGTCGAAGCGGCCTGCCCGGCTTGGCGCACGCCGAGCGAGGCGGCTTCCGCCGCGACCTCGCGCAGATGCTCGAGCTTTGCCGTCGCGACATCGACCGCAGCATCGAGCGCCACGAGGTCACGCCGGATGGCGTCGATGCCTGCCGAGACGCCGTCATCCAGCGCCAGCGCGATGCCGATCGTATAGGCGTCGTTTGCAGTCGCGTCGATCACGCCACAGCCTCCGCGATCGCGTCGCGGACCGCGCTGCCGGTGGCCTGCGCGGCCCCCTCGCCTTCGGCTGCCGCGACGGGCCCGAGGAACGGGCGCGGCGGAAGGTGCACGGTCCCGAGTTCCTGATAGAGAGCGACCGGATCAGCCGAGCCGATGCGGACGATATCGCCGTCCTGTGACACACCGATGCTGTCGCGCAACGCGCCGGTGATCCTCCCAGGGGGTGTCGTGCGGGCCGCCTGGCGGCTGCGACAGCCGCTCCTGCACGGCCTCGCGCATCTGGTCGGCGGCCTTGAGCATCGCTGCGTGGGCGACAGAAGGCACATCGAGCCGACCGAGCGCGGCGATCAGCGCATGCAGGCGGGCGGACAGTTCCTTCACGAATTGTCCTCCCAGGTCAGGTTGTTCCAATTAAAACGGCCGCCGTCGAGCGTGCCGAGCACGACGACCCAGGCAAGCCGCTCGTCCTCGGGCAAGGAGAAGGCAACGTCGAACGGCACCCCGTGCCGCACCAGGTAGAGACAGTCGATCAGCTCGGGGTGCCGACTCAGTTTCCCGCGGCGGCTACCTTCTCGGCCGGCGACAGGTCGGCGGTGGTGTCGAACCCGCTTGCGGCGGCGGCGATGCCGGCATCGCCCAGGCGCGCGACAGCCGCCTCCACCTGCTGCTCATTCCCGGGCATCGGCACCGGCACGTCGTCGATCGCCGCGACCGAGCAGGCGAGCATCGCCATGCCCAGCCACGGCTCGTTCTGCGACAGCGCGGGGCCGGCTGCCTTGAACAGGCGCAGCTTTTCCAAGGCGCTCATACGCCGCAGCGTCAGCCGGCGGCCGCTGGCATCGGTCACGGTTCGGGTGGTAGCTGCCGCGGCGACGATGCGCGAGGACGGCGTGTCGATCACAGCCGCTGCCTCGTGGTGGCGAAGAATTCCAGCTTCTGCTTCACCGACGCATCACCACGCCAGGCGCCGGCGTTGGCGAGCTTGAAGACGACCGAGTTGTATTGATAGGTCGAGACGGAGCCGTCGGTCTCGTTGACATACTGATACATCGCCCCGGCCGGGACGAAGCTGCCATTGTAGAACGCGGCCTCGGCCTGCGCGATGAAGTCGTCGGCGGTGGAGTTGCCGCGCTCGAGCTCGAAGCTCCCTTCCCAGCCCTTCGGCAGCTCGGCACCGATCTGCGTGCCGTCCATCTTGTTGACGCGGATCGACGCCGTGATCTGCCGGCTTTCGAAGCCGGTGACGTGCTCCAGATCGATCTGCCCATACGGGCCGAGAACCACGAGTTGCGAGTCGCGGCCTATGTTGAATGTGGTGATGGTTCCGCTCATGGGATCGCCTCTCGGTTACGACGCGCGGCTACGACTGGGGCTGACCGGACGGCAGCGTCTGCTTGCTGACCTGCACGGTCTGGCCGCCCTCGATGTTGACGATGAACTTCTCGTTGATCGCCTGGTAGCGAACCTGCGCATCGGAGCGGACATAGCCGAGCGCAGTCTGGCTTTGCGGGTTGTTGCTGGCGTCGCAGACGACGGTAAACGGCAGCGAGCCGTCGGTGCTGCCAAGCAGACCTTGGCTCAGCATCGCCTGCAGGAACTTCAGCTGCGTGGCACGGATGCGGCGGAACAGGTCGGCGTTGATCACGTCGCCGACATACTGGCCCATCCCGGCCTGCAATGTCGCCGCGATGTAGTTCGTCAGCCGCGTGTAGTTGTCGCCATCCGTGGCGGCATCGCTGCTGCTGTTGTGGCCGCCGCGCACGCCCCAGTAGCTGCCGCCCGGCTGCGGGTTGGCGATCACGTCGATGCCGGCGCCGATTAGCACCTGCAAGTCCGCGGCGGCGTACGTGGTGGTCACACCGGTACCGGGCGTGCCGGACTTCTGGCTGCCAATCACGCCATAGAGCGGCTTGTTGAGGCTCGACTGCTCCGGCGAGAGGTTCGCGAGGCGGCCGGCGACGAAACCCTGCGGCGAGACGAGGCGGATCGTGCTGTTGGTCGCATCCGACCACCAGAGCCAGTCGCCGAACATCAGTTTCGCAGCGTAGCTGTCCAGGCCGGCCGAGCTCTTGGTCGCGACCGCGTTCCGGATGTTGTCACCCGCCGGGCCCGTCAGGATCATGTAGACGCCTTCGGACAGACCGAACTCCGCCTGCGTGGTCCACTGCGTCGGATCGTCGGCGTCTGCGAGCAGCCCGATCGAGCAGCCCTGCCCGCGCAGCGCATACAGGCCGGTGCGCGGCAGCACGTCGCTGCCGACGAGCGTCGCGGCCGAGGCGCTGCCGGCACCGTCGGTGCCGCCGCTGAACGAATACGACGCCACCACGGGCGCGCTGCCGAGCGGTGTTCCCTGCCCCGGCTGGGCGGTGACCAGCTGCGACGGGCCACGTAGCAGACTCAGGCCGTTGTTGACGGCATTGACCATGTTGGCCCAGAGCTGCGCGCCGGTGCCCGGGATGTTGTCGAACAGCTCCGGCTGCAACCCAGGCAGCGAGATGGTCAGGCGCCAGGTGTTGGCCTGCGAGCCGACGCCCACGGTGGCGACGAGCTGGTTGCCGAGCGTGCCGCTATAGCCGGCGGTCAGCATCATCGCGAAGTCGTTGGCGTCGGGGCTCTGGATCAGCGTCGTCGCGGCGGTGTCGGTTCCGTCGGTCACGCGCACGCAGCGAAAGTTCTGCGCGCCCTGCTGCACGGCAGTGGCAACTTGCGTGCCCATATCGTGCTGGCGCGCGACCACCGGACCGAACTGGCTGGCGTAGTCCGACATCGTGGCAACGATCGCCGGCTGGTTGATCGGACCCCAGCTCGCCGTGCCGACGACGCCGATAACGTCTGTCGGCACACCATTGATGACGAGGTTCTGCGGCGGCACGATCTGGACGTACAGATCTGGGACGATCAGCGCCGTCGTGTTGACGCTGCCCTGCTGGACGATGGGCATGAAGCGGCTCCGGTTCGGTGGTGAATGCTCGGCTTGCGAAAGACCGCTTCAGCCGATGAAGCGGAAGATCGAGTTGATGCTGCCGTCGTTGAACAGCATCGTTGGCTGCGTCTGGAACAGCACGGTGGCGTACTCGGCGGTGTAGACGAGATCGCGGCGGTACAACCCGGTATCCTCGGCGCGGTCGAGCACTGTGTTCGACGCGTAGGTCAGGCGTGCCTGCGTGCCGTCGGCGAGATCGATGAACAAGAGCTGTGACAGCGCGACGTCGATCGCCGCGCCGACGACGTCGCGCGTGGCGAAGTCAGGGCACCAGCAGGAGATGCGAAAATCCTGGCGCTGCCGTCGCAGCTCGCGCATCGCCTGCCGCGCCATCGCGGTGCGCGCGATCAGCGACGTGGCACCGGGAACGGTCAGCGTCGCACCCTGCACCTGCACGAACAGATTGGCCGAGGCGAGCGCGCCGAGACTGGCGGCCACCAGTTCCGCCGAATCCGTCGGCTGCGAGGCATAGACGTAGCTCCGTCCCTCGGCCGCGATGCCGGCGAGCAGTCCGGTGGCACCCGAGCCGATGAAGGTCGCTGTGAGGCCGTCGACGGTGACGCCCAGGCTCGGCGCGGCGCCCGGCAGCATGTGCCAGATGTCGGTGAACCGTGTCGTGGCTCTGGCACCCGCGTTGGCCGGATAGATGGTGACATTCACGCGCCCGGCGGCGAGATCCGCACCAAGCGCTGCAGGGCTGGGCCAGCCACGGAAGACCCGACAATCGGCACCGCAGACGCTCGCGAAGGCGGCGCCGTTCGGATACAGCGCGGCGGTGACGAGCGCCGTCAGCGCCGTTTCCACGTCGGACTGGTCGGCCATGTCACGTCGAGGCCTGGCGGACCAGCAGGCGCCAGCCGAGCTCGCTGAGTTCGGCACCCGTACGACACCGTCCCTGCCGAGATCGTCGCGCATCAGGTCGCCCATGAGGAGAACCGCGCCGCTCGCGCCCGGCAGCAGCACCGTCCATTGCGCCTCCATGGTGTCGCCTGGTAGCTTCGCCTCGGGATCGGGTCCGCGATGGATGCCGGTGATGCTCGCCGGCCAGCAGGTCAGCACCGGCACCGCGTTGGCACGCGTCACCCCGCCGTAGTCGTTGACGCCGGTCAGCTTCGGCGCGGGGGCGCGAGAGAACGTCACGGTGCGATCGGCACGCACGACGAGCGCCGGCATCAGCGGCGGCTGCGCGGCGACGAACCAGATCGTGTCGTTCTGCACCAGGTAGTCGCCCGGCTTCGTGTAGGCCGTATCGAACAACCCGAACCACACCGCGTCGCCGTAGCCGTTCGGCCGCTTGAATCCGATGTCTGCGCCGGTGAAGGCGGCATGCAGCCGAACCATGCGGTTGCCCGGCACCAAAGGCGCCGACACGCCACGGGGACAATACACGTCCGTCGTCAGCGCGATCGAGCGCGCGGCGACGCCAAGACCGCGCGCCATTGCATCCTGCGCGCCGTAACCCGGATCGAGCGGGTTGTGGGCGGGCGGCAGGTTGGCCGGCGGCAGCGCGGCGGGCGGATGGACAGGCGTGCGGCGCATGACCTCAGACGATCATCTGCAGGACGTTGTCGGTGCTGGCGAGCGCTGGCCCCGGCGGCAGGCCGAGGAAGCCGCACAGCCGCCGGCGCCAGCCATCGAACAGGCGTTCGCGGTCGGCGACCTCGTCGGGGTTGCGGGTCCACACCGCGGCCTGCTCGGTGTCCAGACGCGTCGCCGCATCCGTCACACCGCTCTCCAGCGTCGTCAACGTCGCAAGGTAGTTCCGCACGACGGCGACCTCCGCATCGGAGAGATTGTTGAGCCGGTACTCCATCAGCCCGCAGGCCTGGAAGAACCGCCAGCCCTGGAAGCCCGACGCGCCTGCGCCGTAGGCGGGATAGCCACAGAAGCGCCGGACGTCGGTCTTCTCTGCATCCGTGAACGGCGCGGCGGTTGTCGTGCCGCTCATGGGGTGCCGTCGCCGACCGAGAAGAACACCTCGCCGCTGCCGGAGGCCAGGATGGCGGCGGCATGCTGGATGCTGCTGTTGGCCGCGAGCACGATGCGGCTGTTGGGCAGCACCGGCATGTCGGCCGGCGTCGCGGTCACGGCGGCGCTCGTCCCGAGCCGGACGAACGCAACCGCGTTCGTGGCATTGGTGACGAGGACCGTGCCGCCCGTTCCGGTCAGCGCGACCGACGCGGAGGCGGTGCCTGCCGCGAGGGTTGCGGTGCCGGCCGGGCGGAACGGCTGGTTGGCGCCGATCGACATGGCGCTCAGCCCACGTGCTCGACCATCACCGCACGCTTGAAGGCGGCGTTGGTGGCGGTCGGGACCGTGTTCGGTGTCGTGGTCGTGTCGCTCGGGGCGCAGAAGCCGCCGATCCAATACCAGGACTGCGCGATGATCTGTTGCAGGCGGTCGATCGGCTCGCGCGTCACCATCGCGACGTCGTCGACGATGGCGACGATCGAGTCGCGCGGTGCGACGTCCTCGGCCGCCATGCCGGCGAAGTCGCCCTCGATCAGCGCGCCCTTGCCGCAGATGATCGGGCGGCGGACGTTCACGCCCGTCAGCGCCGGATGCGGCTGCACATAGGCTTCGGTCGTCGGGATGAAGCGCAGGCCCAGGAAGTCGTTGACCATCGCCTGGCGGAACACCTGGTTCGACGACGTCGCGCCCTGGAAGAGCTGGCGGAAGTCCGGATCGGCGAACAGCTGGCGCGCGGAGATCGGATCGAGGTAGCAGTTGTAGACGCCGTCGACCTCGGGCACCGCGTTCGCGCGGAGGTGGGCGACCGCATCGAGCAGGTTGGCCATGGTCAGCGTGTCGCCGGCCTGCAGCAGGGAGGTGTTGCCCCGGCCGGCCGGGCGCAGGATCACGGACGCATTGACAGCCTGCACCGTGTTGCCGGCGGTGCCGTCCGCGACTGAGACGGCGGCCGCGAACGTCAACTGGCCGGAAATGCCGCCTGGCGTCGTGGAGATGCTGGTCGCGTCGGCCACCGCGGCGATGACGTTGCCGACGTCGTTGCCGATCTGCACCGCGAGCGGCGACGCGACACCGACCGATGTGGACACGCCGTTCACCCAGACGTTCCCGAAGCCGCGGATGTCGTCGACCGAGACGGTGGTAGACGCCGAGCCGAGCGTGGCGTTCACCCTCGTATTGCCGCGGAAGTAGGCGTTGAACAGCGCGTTGCGTGCCAGCTCGTCCAGGCTGCGGGCCGCCTGCTCGCCGTTCGCGTACGCGTTCTGCAGGAATTGGCTCGCAATCCCAACCCGCGACGTGACCATGTTGAGGTCCATGGTCGCCGCGTAGTGGTTGATCGTCAGCGTGTACTGCTCGACCGACCAGCCGCCCGGCGTCAGGCCGTTGTCGAGATTGGTGTTCGGCGCCAGCGGCGTCGTCACCGACGGCATCAGGCCGGCGCGCGTCTTGGTGAGCGTCTCGCCGATGCCCACCGCGATCTCCTCGCGGTCGGCCACGGCGCGATAGCCGAGGCGCGAACGCAGGGCCTGTTCGAACTCGCGCTCCAGGAAGCACTGCTGGATGATCGGCTGCAGCGCAGGCGGGAAGTTGGCAATACCCATGTGGCGGTCCTCGCTTGGGTGGTTGGGCGTGGTCCGCCCGGGTTGCGATGGTAATTAAGGAGGCGGAGTGGCCTTCAGCGCCGGCGCAGCAGTTCGGCGCGGGCGGCGCGGTATTCGGCGTCCGACATTTCCTGCGCACGCTTCGTGCGCGGCGTCTGCGGCGGCGGCGGGCTGGCGGTGGAGGACGAGGTCGCGGCGGTGAAAAGCCACGGCTTGCTGCGCTTGAGCGCGGCGACGGCCTCGGCCGCCCCGTCCACCTCGCCGCGCTCGTTGACACGCAGCGCGGTCGTCTCCAGCAGCTTCAGGCCGTCGAGATCAATGATCCCGGCGCGCATTGCCTGAGCGCGCAACTCGGCGCCGATCAGCCGCGCCTCAGCTTCCTGCTGCACGGCGGCGAGCTGCCGCTCCAGTGCTTCCGTGCGCGCCCGAAGCGCTGCCAGAGTCTCCTCCGGCGTATCGGTCGGTGTGTCGGTCATCAGCTCTTCCTGCTGCTGGGGCGTCGTCGTTCGACGGCGATGCGGGCGAGTTCCGCTGGCACGTCCTCGATGTCGTATGTGTCGGCGATCGCCTTCACCGCGCTTTCACGGCTGATCTGTCCGGACGCCGACAGCGTGGAGAGTGTCTGGGCGTCGCGCAGACGGTCCTCCGCGGCCGGCGAGTACCAGCGCGGCCATTTCAGCGTCAGCCTGGCTTCCGGATCGGGCCGCTCGATCTCGCGTCCGAAGACGCGGAGCGGATAGCGCTGCGCGGCGCGCAGTATCATGCGCATCAAGTCGATCAGTGCGCCTTCGCCGTAGGAGACGCGCAGGTTGTCGGCGAGCCAGATCAGGCCCTGGTTGAGCAGCTCGATCGCGCGTCCCGACTGCGCCGCCGTGAGGCGTTCAGGGCTGGCGCGGCTGCCGTGCACGCTCTCGAGCGCGAATTCGCGCAGCGTGCGGACGTATTCGATCACGGCGGACGCGGCGGTGCCGCCGATCTCCAGAAGCTTGGCGTCGCCCTTCTCGCTGACCACCAGCGCGTTGGAGCCGCCGCGCACGATCGTGCCGTCGCCGGCCAGCGCCGGTTCCTTGATGATCAGCGTGGGATCGCTGCTGTATTTCAGTCCGCGGCCGGCTTGGCTGAGCTGGTAGTCGATCTCGATCGCTGTCTCGACCGCCGGGCGGAACGTGCACGCACCGTCGAACGGGCTGCCGGTCGCCGAGGGACCCGGCAGGTTCTTGATCCACACGATCGGCACGAAGCCCAAGTGGTGCTGCTTCGTGCGATCGAAGTCGGTTTCCGACGGCAGCGCGGCGCCCACCGGCGTCGGCACGAACCAGGTCTCCTCGGTTTCGGTCCAGATACGCTGGAACCAGTGGTCCGCGTCGGGATCGAGCAGCTCGTATCCCTGGGCCAACAGTTCCGCGCTGTCCGCCTTGTAGCGCTCGACAACCTTCAGCAGCTTGTCAGGCTCGTCCGGGTCCCAGACGGGCTGCAGAAACGTCGTGTCGAGCACGTCGACGAACACGCGGCCCTTGAGGATTCGCAGCGCAAGCGCGACCGAGCCGACGCTGCCGCGGATCGCGGCCTCGGTCATGCGCTGGTTGAGCCGGGACTCCTTGACGATGTCGGCGAGCACAGCGGCAACGGCGCGATCGGGACTGTCGATCGTCGGGAAATGGCCTTCGCTGAACAGCAGTGCGACGCTGTCTTCGACAATGATGCGGCACAATCCGTAGCGCACGCTTGGGCGCCGTTCGCGTAGCGGAATGTAATCATTGCTTACCGTGCGCTCCTGGTGGAACTCGTACGGCAGCGCATCGTACAGCGTCCCGTCGAGAACGCGATGCAGAATGCTGAGCATGCGCGCACGCGCCGGCAATCCGCGATCGCCCGGGATGCGGTTGATGATCGTGTCGAACATGCGGGATTTGCTTCGGCCTCGCGAGGACGAACGTGCAGACCGTCGGCGTGGAGCGCGTCAGCGCGCCGTGTGAGTAAACGTGACTTCGCGCGCGCGGACGGCCGGTCTTTCTACCGTCATCATCGCGTAGGCACGGCTGAGCGCGTCGACTTGGTCGTCCTTAACGCCGTGCGGAAATGCTTTCAGTTCATCAGTAAAGGCAGCATTCCAGTGTCCGCGCACGATGGCGAGGTTGCCCGCCTCGATCTGTGCGGCGACCAGGTTGGCGCGCTGCTGCTTCGATCCAGTCTCGGGCGACGTCACCACCTGATACTTGAACAGGCGTGCCGTCAGCATCGCGACGTAGGCCTTTCCGGCCGAGCCGGGATCCTGTGCGAGGCCGATGACGATGTCGCGGCCGTCAGCGTCGGCGATCTTCAGTAGCGTCTCTTCGACCGTGAGCGGCGAACCGCGAAAGCGGACGACATCAAGAACTACGATCCGGCCGCTGGGCGCGTGACGCACCAGCTTCACGCCGGCCGACCAGTCCGGATTGCCGCCGGCGCTGTCAGGCGTCGCCGCGAGATCCCAGGCCCGCACGATGACGCTGCCCTGCGGCGGATCGTAGCTGTCGAGGATGTCGATGCGGCGCACGTCGAAAGTGCTGCCTTCGGCCGGCCGAGGATCCTGCTGATAATGCGCGAACCAGACGCGGGAGCCGACCGTGGCTTGCTTGCGGGCGAGGTGCTCGGCGGTCTCCCATTGCGGCCACAGCGGGTCGCCCGGCTTACGGCCGAGCGGGTCGTTCGCGCCCGCGATCGCCGGCAGGCGCAGCAATTCCCATTGGTCGGGCTCGTGGGCGAGCAGCCGGCCGCCCAGGTCGTCTTCGTGCCACCGGGTCATGATGAGCACGATGCGGGCACGGGGCCGCAGGCGCGTCATAAGATCCGAGCGATACCAGTCCCACAGCCGATCGCGGGCCTTGGGGCTGTCGGCTTCCATAAACGACCTGATCGGGTCGTCGATCAGCACAAGGTCGGCTCGGCGGCCGATGATCGGGCCTTTTACGCCGACAGCGAAGTAGTCGCTGCCGTGGGTCGTGCGCCAGCGTCCGGCCGCATTTTCGTCGGACAGGATACGGTACCCGAGTTCCGGGTTGTTGCGCACGAGGTCGCGGGCGCGGTGGCCGAAACGCGCGGCGAAGTCAGCTGTATGCGAAGCGAAGATGATCGAGCTGCGCGGGTTGTTGGCGAGCCACCAGGGCGGGAACACGATCGACGTGTAGGTCGATTTCGCCGAGCCCGGCGGCATCAGAACCATCAGGCGGTCGATCTTGCCGGCGGCGACGGCTTCGAGTTTGCCGATGAGAAGCTTGTGGTGGGCAGCGAGTGTCCACTGCTCGTCGTGCAGAGCATGCTCGGCCCACGTCGTCAGGCTCTCGCGAATCGCCATGCCGCGGGCGGACTCGACTTCGAGCCGCGCGTTCGGTTCGTGTCGGCCCGGCATGTCCAGGGGCTTCCGTTTTCAGTGAAAAGGCCCCCGCCCCATGCGCGGATCGCCAGCGTGCCCGAAGGGATACCCGAAACTGGGGCATGCGGGCAAGGCTTTTTTTCTCCAAATCCGGTATTTTTTCTTGGACAGGTGAGGCGGGCTGCCGCGGGCCGCCGGTCTGCGCTAAAATGCGGCATGAGCAGCGGAAAACGCGACGCCTCCCGGCGCCGCCAGACGGCGGTGCAATGGCTGGCTTGCGGCGGGCTTGTGCTGATGACGGGGTGCAGCGCGGTCAGCGGCGCGGTGGGCGAAGCGCGCGGGGCAAGCTCGCTGCTCGGCAACGGCGAGACGTACGCGATCTATGGTCTCGAGGGTCGCTGGGCCGGGCCCGTGACGCCGACGGCTGAAAACTGCGGCGAGGCCACGACCGGCTCGATGATGATCGGCGACAACGGCTTCGGCTTCGATCCGTTCGAGGGCACAACCGTCATCAACGGCTCGGTGTCCAAGGACGGCACAGTCTCCGGTACATTGACGCGTACGGTCGGGGGCGGGGGCGGCGTCTCAGTCGACCCCGGCCTTCCCGGGCCGAGCGGCAAGCCGACGGGCACGCTGGCAGAGGCGGCCCATGGCCCGCACACGTTAAGCATCTCGCTCGAGGCGAAAGCCGGCAAAGGGGCTGACGGGCGCATGGCGATCGAGGGTGTGCTCACCTCCGGCCGCTGCACCTGGCATGTCGCGTTGAAGCGAGCGTAGTGCCCCGCTGCCGTGACGCAGGTCCGGTCCGCGACACTACCGAGAAATCGGCTCGAAACTCCCGGTCGCCGGATCACGGATGAGAAGCTGCCCGCTGGCCACGCCGAAATAGGCGCCGTGCAACGCGAGTTCGCCTTGATCCACCGCCTCACGGACCCAGGGGAACGTCATCAGGTTGGCGAGGCTCAGCTCGATGGCGGCCAGTTCAAGGCGGCGCAGATAGTCGTCGCTGCCGCTGTCGCAGTGCAGCCCCACGCGGGATGCTGCCGGCGCAATCTGCGCCATCCAGCGGCCGATGAAGTCTCCGTCCGACAGCTTGGCGCCGTTGTCGGCGAACGCGCGGATGCCGCCGCACCTTGCATGTCCGAGCACCACGATGTGCTTGACCCGCAATGCCTGGACGCCGAATTCGATCGCTGCACTGGTCCCGTGCTGGGACCTGCGGTCGGGGTCGCACGAGGGTACGATGTTCGCGACGTTGCGCACCACCAACAGCTCGCCGGGCGCGGCGTCGAAGATCACTTCCGGCGAAACACGAGAGTCGACGCAGCCGACGACCATGATCTCGGGCCGCTGCCCGCGCTGAGCCAGCATCTCGTAGCGCTCCCGCTCCCGCGCAAAACGGCCGGCCAGGAACGCCTGATGGCCCGCCCTCAACCGGTCAGGGAACACGTCATACCCGTTCGCTGATGGCGACCGCGACCTTGCAGCCGGTCTTGATGACCGCATACAGCGCGCGATAGCCGCGTGCCTGCTCGGCCTCGTTCTCCAGGCCGATGTCCCGGTGCTCCAGCTCCTCGGCGCGGAACTTCTCGATGGTCTCGCGCAACGCGGGCTCGTCCTCGCCGAGGTTGCGGGTCTGGTTGGCGTAGTGCTCGTCGATCGCCTCCTCGACCGCCACCGTGCAGGCCATGGCGGCGCGCGTCCCCATCGCGGCGGTGATGGCGCCGAGCGCGAATCCCGCCATGTGCCAAAGAGGCAGCAGTGCAGTCGGCCGCACATTCCGGTCGCGCAGCAGGTCGCGGAAGGTGTTCAGATGCACCTGCTCCTGCGCCTTCATGTGGCGCAGCAGGTCGCCCTTGTCGCCGCGGCCCAGCACCGCGAGCTGACCGGCGTAGATGCGCTCGGCGCCGTATTCGCCCGCGTGGTCGACGCGGATCATCCGCTCCACAACCTCGTCCAGCGGCTGATCGCCCGGGAGCCTCAATCCGTCCTTCATACTGTCCGTCTCCTGTCGAGGAGGAAGATGGCGAGTCCGACCGCGACGACCAGGGAGTACAGCATGTTCATCGTCGCCATCGAGAGCGGAATGGCGGGGATGAGATACACGGGGTCCTCACACGACATCGACGGCTCCGCCGGCAGGGCGCGCAACCGGTCGGCGATGCTGCCCGTCAGGACAGGCGCCTGGCACTGCGGCAGCGGCGACGGCCAGAAATGCCGCTCCACCCCGACATGGACGAAGGCGAGCGCGGCATCGGCAAAGATCGTCAGGCCGGCCAGCGCCAGCAGCGGCTTCACCGCGCGGGCCGGTGCGATGAAGGCGAGAAGGCTCAGCGCGATGGAGACCCGCCAGGGCCAGCGCTCGAGCAGGCAGAGCGGGCACGGCACCAGCCCAACCCAGTGCTGGGCCACCAGCGCCGCCGCCAGCGCAAATCCGGCGGCGAGCGCCGTGAGAACCGACAGCGTGCGCAAGGACAGCGTCATGCGGCGCACATGCGCGCATCGGCGCCGGCAGACAAGCGCCCCGATTGCTCAGGCCGCCTGCCGCACCTACGCTGCGTACAAAGCCTGCGGGAGGGGATCATGCGCAAGATCTGGGGACGCGCGACGTCGAGCAACGTCATGAAGGTCATCTGGCTCTGCGAAGAGCTGGCCCTGCCCTACGAGCGGATCGATGCCGGGCTGACATTCGGCGTGACCAATACTCCCGAGTATCGAGCGATGAACCCGACAGGTCTTGTGCCGACGCTGGAGGAAGACGGCTTCACGTTGTGGGAGAGCAACGCGATCTGCCGCTATCTCGCGGCGGCGAACCCTGGCGACACGGCGGTGTGGCCAACCGACCTGCGCGCGCGTGCCGATATCGACCGCTGGATGGACGCGCAGCAGACGCGGCTGAACCGCCCGCAGAGCGTCGTGTTCCAGGGCTTGATCCGCAAGAAGCCGGAGGAGCGCGACATGGCGGCGATCAATGCGGCCATGTCGGAAGCGGACGGCGCGTGGCTGATGCTGCAGGCGCAGATCGAACGTGCCGGTGGCGGCTATGTCTGCGGCAGATCGCTGACGCTGGCCGACATCGTTTGGGGCGTGCACGTACACCGCTGGTTCAACATGCCGGTCATCCGCAGCGACGCCCCGGTGCTGCGCGCGTGGTACGACCGGCTACTCGCGCGTCCGGCCTACAAGACGCACTGCGCCGGGCCGGTCGTGTGACCTGACGGAGCGGGGAACGAGCGCGCCGGCAAAGCGCTTGAGTCCCGCCCATTGCTGGGCGATGTAGCTGCCGGTGACCAACGCCTCGCTCGCAGAGGGATCGCCGGTCTCGACATAGGCGCGGCCGAAATCGGCCGTGCCGAACATCATGTCCCACCAGGGCAGCACGGCGCCGTAATTGCAGCTCCGCTCGCCGGCGGCGAGGATGCCGTGATGCGCGCGGTGGAAGCGCGGCGAGATCAGCAGACGCTCGCCGAGCCATCCGAACGACACGCGGGCGTTCGCGTGGCTCAGGCTTTCGAGGAAGCGCAGCACCAGGACCAGGACCGGGAACTGCAGCGGCGGCACGCCGATCAGCAGCCCGACCACCAGGAACCACAGCGACGCGATGATGTCGTCCAACAGGTGATTGCGGTCGTCGGACCAGAACGTCATCTGCCGCTGGGCGTGGTGCAGCGAATGCAGCGCCCACCACCAGCGGAACACGTGGCTGAACCGATGGCGCCAGTAGTCGGAGAAGTCGAGGATGATCACGTACAGCAGGAACGTCGGCACCGGGCGCCCGAGCAGGAATGGGAAGAAACCTTCCAGCGTCGGCGGCACGTAGCCGTGGTCGGTCAGCCAGCCGGACAGCATGACCTGCAGCTTGTAGAAAAGCACGAAAGTCACCAGTGGCAGGATTCCGATCCGCGAAAGCAGCGTGTAGAACACATCCACTGCGACCGCCCGGTTGTCCGGCCAGCGCTCCACCGGCCGCCAGCGTTCCAGCGGCAGGCAGATGGCCAGGGTCAGGAACACCTGCACGACGCCATAGACCGCGACCAGCGCCCAGCCGTAGGCGACGTCCTCCCACTCCATCATGTCGAACCGATAGAGCAGCGGGATGAGCGCGTGCTCCTCGATCCAGCCGGCCGTGAGGTCGAACGGGTCAATCATGTCGGCGCAGATATAGGCGCGACCGGGGCCGCGCCGCTACTCGCCGCTGGCGTTGAGAAAGATTCCGTGCGGCGAGCGGCCGACCTGGTAATGCGTGAGCACGCCGGTGCGTGGATCGAGCACGGCCACTTTCTCCGCAAAGCGCTGCGTGATCCACAGATCGCCATTGGGCGCGAAGCTGATGTCGTCGGGCCCGCCGGAAATCGCATAGGTGCGCCGGATCTCCAGCGTCGCCGGATCGAGCGCAGCCGTCGTGCCTTCCACTCGATTGTTGACATAAAGCGTATGGCCGTCGGGCGAGAGGAAAAGCTGGTGCGCGCCGCGTCCGGTGTGCACGCGCCGTTCCACGTGCCCGTCGACCGGATCGACGACGGACAACCCGTCCTCGCCCATGTTGGCGACCAGCACGCGGCCGTTCAGCCACAGGACGCCCGCTGGCGTCTTACCGGTCGGTTGCACCCACACGACCGCCATCCGGATCAGGTCGATCGCCGCCAGCTTGTCGGTGCCCTGCAGCGAGACATAGACCATCGAGCTGTCCGGGGCGTACGCCATGTGGCTCGGCATCGATGACAGCGGGAAGCGCTTGATCAGCGTGTATGTCGCCACGTCGTAGACATCGACCTGGTTGCGGGCGAGGCCGTTGACCACCAGGAACTTGCCATTGGGGCTGAAGCCGAGCTGGTAGGGATCGGCGCAGGGCACCCGGCGCTGCACGTCGCCCGTTGCGGGGTCGAGGAACAGCAACTGGTTGCCCGCGCTGTCGCCGATGATCAGCGACTTGCCGTCAGGGCTGAGCGCCCAATGGTGCGGCTCACGCAGCGCGGGAATCCGGCGAAGTTCGGCCCCGGTGCTCATGTCCAGGATGCTGACCGAGGCGGAGCCGGAGTTGATCACGAAGGCGACGCCATGCGCCTGCGCGGCGGCGGCGGATATCAGCAGGAACGCGGCGGCAAGAATGCGGGTCATGCGCTCTCCAGAACAGGCTGAGCGAGCCGGGCCTGCGCGCTCCCGGCCCCGCCCGCGAAGGCGGCGGAGACCCAGGTGAACAGCACGCTGGCCGTGGTCGCGATCAACACGTTGTCGGTATACGCATGCACAGCGAATCCGGCCATGACCAGCCGCAATACCACCCGCTCGGTCGGTGAGAGGCGGCGCGTGTGCCACCACGTCCAGGCGACGAACATCACGACCAGTAGCCCCAGCCCCAGCCAGCCGCCGTCGACTCCGATCCGCAGGTACTCGTTGTGCGCGGCGGTGGTGCCGAGCAGCCGCGCAAGCGGGTCGTCCTCGGCCACCAGCACTTTGCCCGCACCCACACCCCAGCCGACCCATGGGGAGGCGTCGCGCACATCCCGAAAGATGGGCCAGATCAGGTCGCGGCCGGACAGCCCGGCCTCGTCGCCGCGCAGGATGCCGAGCAGCCGGATGCCGCTCGCCTCTTCCGACAGGGCGACCAGAGCCACCAGCGCCAACCCGGCGGTCACCAGCAGCGCCGCGCGGCGGACGGCTGGGAACGCCGGCGCCGGTGCCAACACCAGTGCCAGCACCGTCACCACACTGGCGATCGCCAGCGGCCCGCGCGCACCCGTCAGGGCCAGGATCGCGAAGTTCACTCCGAGCAACACGATGTCGCGCCGGCGGCCTCCCAGGAGGAGTGCCAGCAGGCTGGCCCAGATTCCCGCCATCGCGAAGCCGGCCAGGAAGGCCGGGTGTCCGGGCCCCGCCAGCCGCAGCCCCGTCTGCCCGGTGAACAGCGGCCGCACGCCCAACGCCCCGAGCACCATCCCCAGCAGCAGGGCGAACAGCGGGATCAGCTGAACCGATCGAGCGACGGCGCGCGACCAGCGCCGGGGCAGGTTGGCGAAAGAAAAGGCGAACGGCGCTGCCGAGCCGAGCAACGACCGGAGGCTCTCGCCGAGGGACAAGCTCGGATGCAGCCCATGCGCGAGGCCCAGCCCGAACATAGCGAGGAAGGCGAATCCGGGGTTGAACGGATCGGGCCGGATGCACCAGCGCGCCACACAGCAGCCGAGCACTGCCAGCCCGGCCAGCTTCATCGCCGCGATGATCGTCGGTCCATCGCTCCACAGATCGCCGAGCCACATGTCAGGCATCGTGCCGACCGCGAAAAGCCAGGCCACGGTCGCCGCCGTCGGCGCGGCAAGAACGACCAGACCGATGCATAGAACCGCGGCAGCCGTCAGGGCGATGAGGAACAGGCCCGGCGCGACGGCGGCGGCGGCCGCCGCGACGGCAAGCCCGCCGGCACCGATCATCGCAGCCCGGCTTAACCCCGGCACGGACGCCCGGATCAACATCGCGGCTCGGTAGCACGGATCAGCCGAACTGTTCTACCTGAAGTTGTGTGGCCTGAACGCCGTGGCACAGGAGTTGCTGCCCCCTTGCCCGCCGGCTCGGTGCCGGCGGGTCATACGGGGGACACACAGGAACCATGCTCATCGCAACTCTGCGGCCCAGCCTGAAACGGCTGCGGGCCGCTGCCCTTGCTTGCGCATTCGCGTGTTTCGGCTTGGCACAGGTGGCGCGGGCCGAGGAGCCGCCAATCAAGATCGGCATCCTGCACTCGCTCTCGGGCACGATGGCGATCAGCGAGACGACGTTGAAGGACGTCATGCTCATGCTGATCGATGAGCAGAACAAGAAGGGCGGCGTGCTGGGCCGCAAGCTTGAGGCGGTCGTCGTCGACCCGGCGTCCAACTGGCCGCTGTTCAACGAGAAGGCGCGCGAGCTGATCAGCGTCGATCACGTCGCGGTGGTGTTCGGATGCTGGACCTCGGTCTCGCGCAAATCCGTGCTGCCGGTGTTCAAGGAACTCGACAGCATCCTGTTCTACCCCGTCCAGTACGAGGGTGAGGAAAGCGAGCGCAACGTGTTCTACACGGGTGCCGCGCCGAACCAGCAGGCGATCCCGGCGGTCGATTACCTGATGAACGAGGAGAAGGTGCAGCGCTGGGTGCTGGCCGGCACCGACTACGTCTATCCGCGCACCACCAACAAGATCCTGGAAGCGTATCTGCGGTCCAAGGGCGTCAAGCCCGAGGACATCATGATCAACTACACGCCGTTCGGGCAAAGCGACTGGCAGAGCATCGTCGCCCAGATCAAGCGCTTCGGCTCGGCGGGCAAAAAGACGGCGGTGGTGTCCACCATCAACGGCGACGCCAACGTGCCGTTCTACAAAGAGCTTGGCGCCCAAGGCATCAAGGCGACCGACATTCCGGTGGTGGCGTTCTCGGTCGGCGAAGAAGAGGTGGCCGGTATCGACACCAAGCCGCTGGTCGGACACCTGGCCGCCTGGAACTACTTCGAGAGCGTCGACACGCCCCAGAACAAGGCGTTCATCGCCGAGTGGCAGGCGTTCACGCACAACCCCAAACGCGTGACCAATGACCCGATGGAAGCGCACTACATCGGCTTCAACATGTGGGTGAAGGCGGTCGAGAAGGCAGGCACGACCGACCCGGACAAGGTGATCGACGCGCTGATCGGCGTGTCGGTGCCGAACCTGTCGGGCGGCTACGCGGCGATGATGCCGAACCACCACATCACCAAGCCCGTGCTGATCGGCGAGATCGAGGACAACGGCCAGTTCAACATCGTCACCGAGACGCCGGGCCTGATCGTGGCGCAGGAGTGGTCGCCGTATCTGGAGGGCTCGCGCGATCTGATCGCGGACTGGCGCCCGCCGATGTCGTGCGGCAACTTCAACGTCAAGACCGGCAAGTGCGGAGGGGCTACGCAGTAGGCCCGTCGTGACGCACTTCGTCGTGGCCGCGCTTGGCCCGGCCATTTACGACCTTGGTTGTCGAAGGAAGACCGCGCATGGCCGGCAGCTTGCCGGCCATGCCGGCGCCCGGTTTCGGCGGTGCGCGGTCGCCCTGCTCGTCGCGGTCGGATTGCTCTTCCTCGCACCGATAGCCCGCGCGCAGGACGATCCGCTCGCCGCACTCGGTTCCGGCAGCTTCGACGGGGTGCGTCAGGGCGTCGACACGCTCGCGATCTCCGGCAATCCCCGCGCGGCGACCATCCTGAGCGCCTTGCAGGATGGCAAGCTCTATCTGCGCGGTGACCACGCGCTGTTCATCAAGCAGGGCGACGGCAGTTACGTAGTCGCCGGTACCGGCCAGCCGGCGCCGGACCCCGGCGACCTCAAGCCCGTCCGAGTCAACAATGCCGTGCGGCGCTCGCTTGATGCGGCACTCGGTGCGCTCCGTCTGTTCGCGCCGGATGCGGCCACGCGTGCCCAAGCGGCCGAGGCGGTGTTCCACTCGCGCGACGCGGCCGCGATCCCGGCACTCAATCGCGCGCTCGCGAAAGAAAGTGATCCCGACGTGAAGCGGACGATGGAGCAGGCGCGCGCCGCCGCCCTGCTCACCGCCAATGACGCGTCGGACGCCGATCGGATCGCCGCGATCGCCGTGATCCGCGCGCGGGGTGACCTCGAGGCGCGCAGCATGCTCGACTCCCTCTCCGGCCAGCCGCCGGCCGTCGCCGCCGCTGCCGCCGAGGCAGTGAGCGCGATCGATTTCCGCCTGCGTATCTGGAATCTGGTTCAGAGTGCCTATTACGGCCTGTCGCTCGGCTCGGTGCTGCTGCTCGCCGCCGCCGGTCTCGCCATCACCTTTGGCGTGATGGGCGTCATCAACATGGCGCACGGCGAGGTCGTGATGATCGGTGCCTACGTCACGTTTGTCGTGCAGCAATTGTTCCGGGCCTACGCGCCGCCAGACCTGTTCGGCCTTAGCATCCCGGTGGCAATCCCCTTCGCCTTCGTTGTCGCCGGCCTCGTTGGCATCGCAATCGAGCGCTTCCTGATCCGCTTCCTGTATGGCCGACCGCTGGAAACGCTCTTGGCCACCTTCGGACTCTCGCTGATCCTGCAGCAGACGGTGCGATCGATCTTCGGAGCGAGCAACCGCGACGTCGCGACCCCGAACTGGATGAGCGGCGCCACTCAGCTCGGCGGCATCCAGCTCACCTATGACCGGCTCTACATCATCGTCTTCGCCTTCGCGGTGCTGTTCGCGCTGATGGCAGCACTCCGCTACACGCCGCTCGGCCTGCAGATGCGGGCCGTGACGCAGAACCGCCGGATGGCGGCAGCCATGGGAATCCGCACGCCCTGGGTCGATGCGCTGACGTTCGGGCTCGGGTCGGGTGTCGCCGGGATGGCTGGCGTGGCACTCAGCCAGATCGACAACGTCTCGCCCAACCTAGGCCAGGGTTACATCATCGACAGCTTCATGGTCGTGGTGTTCGGCGGCGTCGGCAACCTGTGGGGCACCGCGCTCGGCGCCCTGACGCTCGGCATCGTCAACAAGTTCCTCGAACCGGTGTCGGGCGCAGTGCTGGGCAAGATCGTCGTGCTGGTGCTGCTGATCCTGTTCATCCAACGCCGCCCGCGCGGGATGTTCCCGCTGAAGGGCCGGGCGGTCGAGGCATGAAGACGGCCCTGACCCCGGTGCTGCTCATCGGCGGCGCCTTGTTGCTGGCCGGTCTCAATCTGACCGACCATGCGCCTACCTACGCGGTTGCATTGGCGGGCAAGTATCTCTGCTTTGCGATGCTCGCGCTCGCGGTCGATCTGGTGTGGGGCTTCGCCGGCATCCTCACGCTGGGACATGCCGCGTTCTTCGCGCTCGGCGGCTACGCTATGGGCATGTACTTGATGCGGCAGATCGGCACGCGCGGCGTCTACGCCAATCCGATCCTGCCGGACTTCATGGTGTTCCTGAACTGGAAATACCTGCCCTGGTACTGGCACGGCTTCGAGTTCCTCCCGTTCGCGCTCGTCATGGCGATGCTGGTTCCGGGCGTGCTGGCCTTCGTGTTCGGCTTCCTTGCGTTCCGCAGCCGTGTCACGGGCGTTTATCTCTCCATCATCACGCAGGCGCTGACCTTCGCGCTGATGCTGGCATTCTTCCGCAACGACATGGGCTTCGGCGGCAACAACGGGCTGACCGACTTCAAGGACATTCTTGGCTTCAACGTGCAGGCGGACGCGACCCGCTGCTTTCTGCTGGTGCTCTCGGCGGTGGTGCTGTCGCTGATGTTCCTGCTGTCGCGCTACGTGGTGACGTGCCGGTTCGGCAAGGTGCTGATCGCCGTACGCGACGCGGAGAGCCGCACCCGCTTCCTCGGATACCGGCCCGAGCGCTACAAGTTGCTGGTTTTCGTGCTCTCCGCAGTCATGGCGGGCATCGGTGGCGCGCTCTACGTGCCGCAGGTCGGCATCATCAATCCGAGCGAATTCGCGCCTGCCAACTCCATCGAGGCGGTGATCTGGGTCGCGGTTGGTGGCCGCGGCACATTGTCAGGCGCAATCCTGGGCGCGCTGCTGGTCAATCTGGCGAAGACCTATTTCACCGGCGCGTTCCCCGAATTGTGGCTCTATGCGCTGGGTGGGCTGTTCATCTTCGTCACGCTGTTCATGCCGCAGGGCATCGTTGGGCTGCTCCGCTGGCGCAGGCCCGCACGCTCGCCGGCCGCCGTCAGCGCCGAGGCCGAGGTCGTCGGCCCAGAGGTGGCGGGATGAGCGGCGCCATCGGCGCGGTCGCGGACACCATCCTTTACCTGGACGGCGTATCGGTGAGCTTCGACGGTTTCCGCGCCCTCAACGACTTGGCGCTGGTGATGCGCCCGGGCGAGATGCGCGCGGTGATCGGCCCGAACGGCGCCGGCAAGACCACGATGATGGACGTGATCACCGGCAAGACTCGTCCGGACACCGGCCGCGTGATCTTCCGTGCGGATACCGACCTGACGAAGCTTGACGAGCCCGCCATTGCGCAGCTCGGCATCGGCCGCAAGTTCCAGAAGCCGACCGTGTTCGAGCCGCTGACGGTGTGGGAGAACCTGTTGCTGGCGCTCGCCGGCGACCGGGGGACGTTTTTCACGCTCCGGGCGCGGGAGACAGCCGAGGAACGCACACGGATCGACGAGATCCTGCAAACGACGCGTCTGACGGAGCAGCGCAAGCGGCGGGCGGGCGATCTGAGCCATGGACAGAAGCAGTGGCTGGAGATCGGCATGCTGCTGGCTCAGGAGCCGCAGCTGCTGCTGGTCGATGAGCCAGTGGCCGGCATGACGGACGCAGAGACCGAACAGACCGCCGAACTGCTGCGCGAGATCAACCGCACCCGGACCGTCGTCGTAGTGGAGCACGACATGGCGTTCGTGCGCGCCCTGGACGTGAAGGTCACCGTGCTGCACGAGGGCAGCGTGCTGAGCGAGGGCACGATCGACCACGTCAGCGAGGACCCGAAAGTCATCGAGGTCTATCTCGGTCGATGAGCGCGCTGTCCGTCGAGAACGTGAATCTTCACTACGGCGCCGCGATCGCGCTGCGGGACGTGTCGGTGACGGCCGATCGCGGGGCGGTGACCTGCATCCTCGGCCGCAACGGCGTGGGCAAGACGTCGCTGCTGCGGGCGATCGTCGGCGCGCATCCGATCAGCAGCGGCGACATCAGGTGGGAAGGCGTGAGCATCGTCCGGCTGCCCACCTACGATCGCGCCCGACGCGGCATCGCCTGGGTGCCGCAGGGCCGCGACATCTTCCCGCTACTTACCGTGCGCGAGAACCTGGAGACGGGCTTCGCCGTACTTCCCCGCGCGCAGCGCCGCGTGCCCGACGAGATTTTCGACCTCTTCCCGGTGCTGAAGACCATGCTCCGCCGTCGGGGCGGCGACCTTTCGGGCGGCCAGCAGCAGCAGCTGGCGATTGGCCGCGCGCTGGTCACCAAGCCGCGCCTGCTGGTCCTGGACGAGCCGACCGAGGGCATCCAGCCCAGCATCATCAAGGATATCGGCCGGGTGATCGCGCTCTTGCGCAACCGCGGCGACATGGCGATCCTGCTGGTCGAGCAATACTACGACTTCGCCCGCGAGCTCGCGCAGACGATTGTCGTTATGGATCGCGGGGACGTCGTTATGGCCGGCAAGCGAGAGGAACTCGACGAACAGGATGTACGACGGCGCTTGTCCGTCTAACCCGGCAATCGCGCCCGCCATCCATCAGCGGGCGCGCGGAACCGTGCGACTCGGCTTCAGGCGGTGTGACGATTCGACAGTGCTGGGCGACCTCTATCAGGCGGGTGCGCTGAAGGCACTCTTCCCCCGCCCGCCGCCGGACAGCGCGCCTGTCGCGGTGCTGATCAACACGGCGGGCGGCGTCGCCGCTGGCGACCGGCTGGAAACCGTCGTGCATGCCGCCCCTGGTACCGAAGCCGTCATCACGACCCAGGCCGCCGAACGGATCTACCGCGCCCTCTCCGATAGCGAGCCCGCACGCGTCGCGAACCGCGTTACGATCGACGCACAGGCGAGGGTCGACTGGCTACCCCAGGAAACGATCGTCTTCGACCGCGCACGTCTGATGCGCCGGCTGGAGGTCGACTTGGCGACCGACGCGACGTTTCTCGGCTGCGAGACGATCGTATTCGGCCGCGCTGCGATGGGCGAGACCGTGCGGCACGGCAGCATCGCCGACCTGATCCGCATCCGCCGGGACGGTCGCCTTCTGCTGCACGACCCGCTGCGGCTCGCCGGCGACATCGCGGCGGCGCTTGCACGCCCCGCCGTTGCACAGGGCGCAAATGCGATCTCGACCATGACGCTCGTCTCGCCTGACGCGGAAGGCCGGCTCGATGCATTCCGTTCTGCGTGCGAGCAGGCCGGCGCGACATGCGGCGCGAGCGCCTCGGACGGCATGCTGGTCGGACGCATCGTCCATCCGCGCACGGGGTTCCATCGTCCAGCGATCGTGGCAGGATTGGCGGCACTCCGCGACAACCGTCCCCTGCCCCGTGTCTGGCTGACATGAAGGACCGCACGTGAATCTGACGCCACGAGAGAAGGACAAGCTGCTGATCGCGATGGCTGCGATGGTCGCACGGCGGCGGCTCGAGCGCGGCGTGAAGCTGAACCACCCGGAGGCGGTGGCGCTGATCACCGACTTCGTTATGGAAGGTGCGCGCGACGGACGCAGCGTCGCCGACCTGATGCAGGCGGGTGCCGCCGTCCTCACGCGCGCGCAGGTCATGGAAGGTGTCGCCGAGATGATCCCCGACGTGCAGGTCGAAGCGACTTTCCCGGACGGCACCAAGCTCGTCACCGTGCATGAGCCGATCCGATGATCCCCGGCGAAGTCATCCCCACCGACGGCGAGATCGAGATCAACGTCGGCCTGCCGCGAACGACGCTCACGGTGGCAAACAGCGGCGACCGGCCCGTGCAGGTCGGCAGCCACTACCACTTCGCCGAGACCAACCCCGCGCTCCAGTTCGATCGCGCCGCCGCCCGCGGCATGCGGCTCGACATTCCCGCAGGCAGCGCGGTACGGTTCGAGCCGGGACAGACGCGCGAGGTGACACTGGTCCCGCTGCGCGGCAAGCGCGTGGTGCAGGGGTTCCGCGGCGACGTCATGGGGCCGCTCTGATGGCACGCATCCCTCGCTACGCCTACGCCGACATGTTCGGGCCGACGGTGGGCGATCGCGTGCGCCTCGCCGACACCGACCTGTTCATCGAGGTCGAGCGCGACCTGACCACTTACGGCGAGGAGGTCAAGTTCGGCGGCGGCAAGGTGATCCGCGACGGCATGGGCCAGTCACAGGCGTCGCAGGCCGAAGGCGCGGTCGACACCGTCATCACCAACGCTCTGATCGTGGATCACTGGGGCATCGTGAAGGCCGATGTCGCGATTACCAACGGACGCATCGCGAAGATCGGCAAGGCCGGCAATCCTGACGTGCAGCCTGGTGTCGACATCGTCATCGGTCCGGGCACCGAGATCATCGCCGGCGAAGGCAAGATCCTCACCGCCGGCGGCATCGACGCGCATATCCACTTCATCTGCCCGCAGCAGGTCGAAGAGGCGATCGCGTCGGGCATCACGACCATGATCGGCGGCGGCACCGGCCCCGCCACCGGCACCGCCGCCACCACCTGCACGCCCGGCCCCTGGCATCTCGGGCGCATGCTGCAGGCCGCCGAAGGCCTGCCGGTGAACCTGGCTTTTGCCGGCAAGGGCAACGCATCCCGCCCGGCGGCGCTGGAGGAGATGATCCGCGCCGGCGCGTCCTGCCTGAAGCTGCACGAGGACTGGGGCACCACGCCGGCGGCGATCGACTGCGCGCTGTCGGTTGCCGACCGTTTCGACGTGCAGGTGATGATCCACACCGACACGCTGAACGAAAGCGGGTTCGTCGAGGACACGATCGCCGCCTTCAAGGGCCGCACGATTCACGCTTTCCACACCGAAGGTGCCGGCGGCGGCCACGCACCCGACATCATCAAGGTCGCAGGCCTCGCCAACGTCCTGCCGAGCTCGACCAACCCGACACGGCCATACACCGCCAATACGCTCGACGAGCACCTCGACATGCTGATGGTCTGTCATCACCTCGACAGCGCCATCCCCGAGGACGTGGCCTTCGCCGAAAGTCGCATCCGGCGCGAGACGATTGCCGCCGAGGACATCCTGCACGATATCGGCGCGCTCTCGATGATCTCGTCCGACAGCCAAGCGATGGGCCGTGTCGGCGAAGTCGCGATGCGCACCTGGCAGACCGCGCACAAGATGAAGCAGCAGCGCGGCGCGCTCGTCGGCGACGGCGAGGCGGACAACGCGCGCGTCAAGCGCTACATCGCCAAGTACACGATCAACCCGGCCATCGCACATGGCCTCGCGAAGGAGATCGGCTCCGTCGAGGAAGGCAAGCTCGCCGACCTCGTGCTGTGGTCCCCTGCCTTCTTCGGCGTGAAGCCCGATCTGGTCATCAAGGGCGGCGTCATCACCGTCGCGCTGATGGGCGATCCCAACGCCTCGATCCCCACGCCGCAGCCGGTGCATTATCGCCCGATGTTCGGCGCGCTCGGCCGCTCGCTCGCCGAGAACTGCCTGACCTTTGTCTCCGGCGCCGCGCTGGACGCAGGCATCGGCCACGCGCTGCACCTGCAACGCAAGCTGGTCGCGGTCAGCAACACCCGCACCGGCATCGGCAAGCGCAGCATGATCCATAACAATGCGACACCCGTCATCGAGGTCGACCCCGAGACCTACGAGGTGCGCGCGGACGGAGTGCTGCTCACCTGCGAACCGGCAACCGTGCTGCCGATGGCGCAGCGCTATTTCCTGTTCTGATGCGCGCAACCGAACGTATCGCCGCGGGCGCATGGTCGGGCGAACCGGCGGACGAGGTGCTGATCGACCACGACCACCGCCACCGCCGCCGCATCACCCTGACAACCGCCCGCGGTGCGACGCTCCTGCTCGACCTCCCCTCGGCGGTCCGGTTGCGCGACGGCGACGCGCTCGCCCGCGAGGACGGAACGCTTGTACGTGTGCGCGCCAAGCCAGAGCCCCTTCTGGAAATTCACGCGCACGACGATGGTGCACTCCTCCGCATCGCCTGGCATCTCGGCAACCGCCATCTGCCGGTGCAACTCGTCGGCAACCGGATCCGCATCCGGGCCGACCACGTGATCGCCGACATGGTTCGCGGGCTGGGCGGCCATGCGGAGCCGATCGAGGCGCCATTCGATCCCGAAGACGGCGCCTACGCGAATGCCTCCGGCCACCATCACGATCACCATCATCACGACCCATGATCGCGGCACAGCTGCGGCTACAGGCTTGGTTGTCGCCCGCCTTCCCGATCGGCGCCTTCGCCTACTCCCACGGGATCGAATGGGCGGTGGAGGCGAGCGCCATCCATGACGCACGCACGCTGCAGGACTGGATCGACGACGTGCTCCGTCACGGCGCCGGCCGATCGGACGCCATCCTGCTTCGTCACGCTTACGCCGCCTGCGCGGACGCGGGGGCCCTCGACACCCTGGCCGAGCTTGCCGTCGCGCTCAGCCCCGCGCGCGAGCGCCGCCTGGAGACGACCGCACAAGGCGCAGCCTTCGCCCGCGCGGCCGCACCCTGGCACACGCTGCCGGCACTCCCGTACCCGATCGCGGTCGGCGCCCTTGCCGGCCGCAGCGAGATCGAGCCGACGCTCGCAACCGCCTGCTACCTGCAGGCCTTCGCGGCCAACCTGATCAGCGCAGCTGTTCGCCTCGTCCCGCTCGGGCAGTCGGACGGGCTGCGTGTCCTCGCCGCGCTCGAAGCCACCGTCCTTGCCATTGCTCACGAGACCCGAAACGCGACGCTCGACGATCTCGGCGGCTGCGCGTGGTTGTCCGATATCGCCGCCATGCGCCACGAGACCCAGTACACAAGGCTGTTCCGCTCATGACCCGCTCACCCAACGGACCGCTGCGCGTCGGCGTCGGCGGCCCGGTCGGCACCGGCAAGACCGCGCTGATGGACGCGCTGTGCAAGCACCTGCGCGGCCGCTACGAGATCGCCGCCATCACCAACGACATCTACACGAAGGAAGACGCGGAATTCCTGACCCGTGCGGGTTCCTTGCCGCCGGAGCGCATCCTCGGCATCGAAACCGGCGGGTGCCCGCACACCGCGATCCGCGAGGACGCGAGCATCAACCTCGCAGGCGTGGCCGACCTTCAGCGGCGTTTTCCCGACCTCGACCTGATCCTGATCGAAAGCGGGGGCGACAATCTCGCCGCCACGTTCAGCCCCGAACTGGCGGACATCACGATTTACGTGATCGACGTCAGCGCAGGCGACAAGATCCCGCGCAAAGGCGGTCCGGGAATCACGCGCAGCGACCTGCTGGTGATCAACAAGATCGACCTTGCACCCTTCGTCGGCGCGAGTCTCGACGTGATGGACCGAGACAGCCGGCGGATGCGAGGCGAACGCCCGTTCGTCTTCACCAACATCCGTGCCGGCGACGGTGTCTCCGCGGTCGCCGCCTTCATCGAGCAGGCGGGCGGACTGTTGAGCTAGACACCCGCGATCCGCACCGTCGCGGCCGCCACGCCCAGCCCCAACGCCGAGCCTGCGATGATGTCACCGACGAAGTGAAAATCGGCCCCGAGCAGGCCGACTGCGGTCGCGACCGGAAACACCGCCAGCAACACGCGCATCTTCGGCCAAGCCGCCCAGAGCACGCCGACGATCGAGAACACGACCGTCATGTGGCCCGACGGAAACGACGCCCACCCCTCGCCGCCATGGAACGGAAAGAACCCGTAAACTCCGTTGGATATCAGCGACGGGTTGTTGTGGATCCACGTCTCCGGCCACGTGCGGCCGAATGATACTTTCAGCGCATCCTTGATCGTGAACGCGACACAGAAGCTCAGCGATGCGATGAAGATCGCGTGACTGATGCCGGAGCGGCACCACCCGGCCACGCGAGCGAGCCCCAGCACGATCACCGCGACGATAGCCCCCGTGCCGAGCACTTCCGGAACACGCGTCAGGCGTCGCAGCGGGAATTCGCCAAGGGCCGAATGCGCGTAGTAGGCCCAGGGGCGGTCGAGATAGGCGACGCTCACCGCCACGAGCAGGAGCGTGCAGGCGGCGCCGGCGGCGAAGGGCAGCAGCGGGTGCCGAAACTCGGCCCTCCGCTGGACCGGTCTGGCGGGAGTGGTCGCGATTCGAGACATGTCGTGTCTGTCGCACACGAATCGGTAGCACGGAAGCGAGGCGAACCGTCGGACAACAGCATGCGTTGATGGGGGAACGGAGCCGCTTCTGGCAACTCCGCCCACGCTCGGCGCTCGCGACGTAGCTGTCGCACCGCGAAGGCTGGTGCAATCTTACACTCTGGCAACCGGAAGACCGGCGGCATGGCGAATGACGAAGGAAACACTGCGCGCGTCCTACTGGTCGAGGACGACTTCCTGATCCGTCTGACTCTCGTCGAGGCTCTGCGCGACGAGGGCTTCGCCGTGGTCGAGGCCGAAACTGCCGACGAAGCCCTCGCGGCCGTTACAGCCTACGAGGACATCAGGGTGTTGCTGACCGACGTGCAGATCCCCGGCACCTGTAATGGGATCGAACTGGCGGAGCGCGCGCGTTCGCTGCGCCCCAGCCTGCCCGTCCTTTTCATGACCGGGCGCCCGGACAAGGTGCCGGACGTCAGGCGAACCGGGAACGAGGCGTTCATCGCCAAGCCCTATTTGCCGTCCGAGGTCACCGCCGCCGTCCGTCGGATGACGGCGACGCTCCCCGACGCCGGTTGACCCTACAGTTGCCGGCGTAGAGGCCCCAGGTGCGGCAGCGTTCCTAGGTGCATGGCAAACGCCCGCGGATAGTCGCCCGGTTGCATCGGCGCACGGAACTCGGGCTGCCCAAAACGCCACCGTGCCGGCCCAAATGGCGCGTGTGGGAACCACCGTCGTGGCTGTCCTGGATAGGCCGGCCAGTGCGGCGCGCGTCCATACCCGGGTACTGGTCCATGGAAGCCGTCGCCATGGTCGTGCCAGCTTGGCGCCGTATGGGGCAGCGGCGCAGGCCCCCGAACACCGGGGTGTCCCGGAAGACCGACGGCGCCGCGCGCTGGCCCTCCCCTCGGCGCCGGGACAGCCAGCATCGGCGGCCGCAGTCCGATCGGTCCGACACCGTACCCGAAGCCGGTACGGAACGCCGGCCCTGGCGCCGCTCTCGGCACGGCCGGTCCAGGAATATGCAGTCTTGCTGCCAAACCAGCGCTCAGTCCGACGGCCCCGGCGACCGGAACCACCGGCGCGCGGCCGAGCACCGGATGCAGGCCGACCAGCCGGTCCGCCGCGATCGGCTGGGCCAGTGCTGCCACCGGCTGCGACGATGCCACTACGGCAGCCGGCACAGCCGTGACCGCGTTTACGTTTGCGAATTGCCCGATCTGGACGGCGCCGACGCCGGGTTGCTGATAGCGCTCCATGACGGCCGCCAGGTCCGGCACGTAGGGGCCGTTGACGGCGCGGACATACGCCGGCGGCGCGCGGAACCATGGGTAGTAGGCCTCATGCGGCCCAAGCGGCGCCCAGGCGACGAGGCCCGACGTGCCTCCACCGGCGACCGGCGCACCAGCCGTATCGAAAAAGCCGACCAAGGCCGGCGCGTATACCGGATGCCATTCCCTCGCGTAGGTGCCAGGGATCCAGGCCCAGCGCCCGTTGATCCGCGCCCAGCGGCCGTAATGGAACGGCGCGAACCCCCAGGACTCGTTGTCGACCCAGGTCCAGCCCCACGCGCCGAAGTAGCCCCAGTATCCCTGGCGATACGGCACCCACGACGGAGCGACCTCGGGATACCAGACGCTGCCGTAGTCCTGAGCCTCAGCCCACGTTCCGTGCAAGGCAAGGTCGGCCCCGCCCGACAGCTCCAGCACGGCCAGGGGCGGCGTCGTGCCATGCGGCTGCGCCGGCCGGCACAACGTAGCCGCTCCCTCGTGAACGAACGCACCGTCCTGGAGAGCCTCGACCCGGCCGGTAAACTCCTCGGCCCCCTCGATGACGGCCGTCTGGTTGCTGACGACCTCGAGGCCGAGATTCGTGGCGCTGACCTCGGCTGCCCCCTCGATGACGCTGACCTGCGTCGTGTGCTCCGTGTCGCCGGCCGCGATATCGTAGCAGCCCGCAGCCTTGAGCGTGATCACGCCGCGCGGGGTTCGGATGGTCCAGCTCTCGTGGTCTCCAAGCCCGGCGAGGTGGATCAGCACCTCGCCCTGCGGCTGAGCCGCGCCGAAAACCTGATCGTCCAGTTGAATAACGTCGAGTTCAGTGGTGGCGTTCATCGCCAACGTGTCCGGACCGATCTCCAGCTCAGCCCGCGCGTCCGGCTGCGTCCAGAACGCGTCACCCGTCGCAACGGGAAAATTCAGCGCCGCAGCGTCCCAATGCGCGGCATCCCCATCGTGCCACGAAACACCGCCCTGGACCTTCGACAGACGTCCCACACGATCAGGCACCTGCACCGTTGCGTCGCCATCTTCCGGGACGGTTGGCGTGGACGGCCCGGTGATCGGCATCTTCTCCTGCCCGCTCGGCCCCTCTGCCCGGGTAGCGAGCGGCGACAGAGCAACGATTCCTCCCAGTAGCAGGATCGCCAGCCGGTTCCGGTGCCGTCCCGGGTTCAACGAGCGCCTCCGCCTGCACATCCGGATGGTTCAGAGCCGGCCTTACCCGCCCACTGTGACATCAAGGCGTCAGCATCGCGGCGGGCTCGAAGCCGACGCCGTCACGTGTTCGCGATCTCCGGAACGGGGAATGGGGGCAGAGCCCGCTCAAGCGCCCGCGCGGCACGCAGCACGATGTCGTCGCGATAGAGCGCTGCCGCAACCTGCACGGCGACCGGCAGGCCGTTCGATCCGAGCCCTATCGGAACGCTGATAGCGGGTTGTCTCGTCAGGTTGAAGGCAAACGTCCAAGGCGCCCAACTGCGCCACAGTGCCTCGGTCGGCCTCTCGGTCGGCAGGTCCGCAAGCGGCGGGCCGGCCGGAACTGTCGGGCACAGGATGAGATCGTAGCGGCGCATGAAGTCGGCCATCGCGTGCCCGCTCTCGACCCGGGCGGCCTCTCCGTCGAGCACCTCAATGCCGGAGGCCCGGCCGCCGGCCGCGGCCACTTCCCGCAGCCCGTCATCCAGCAGGGCCTGCTTGTCCGGTGTCAGGCCGGCAACGAGCCGGGCCAGCGCGACCGACCAGAGACGCCCAAAGATGGCCCGGCTGTCCGGGATCTCCGGGTCGGCCTGCTCGACATGCGCGCCGGCTTCCTGCAGCAACGCGGCAGCCCTCTCCACCGCGGAGATCGCGGTCGCGTCGGATGGGGCCTCGAAACCGAGCCTTCGGACGACGGCGACCGACAGTCCGGCGACGCCATCCTCGATGCCGTCACGCCAGTCGCGCGGGTCGTCCGGCAGGCACAGTGGATCGCGGGCATCGGACCGCGCCATCGCGGAGAACATCAATGCCGCATCGCGCACATGACGGGTCATCGGTCCGGCGCACGCAACCGCCGAGAACGCGCCGGCCGGCCATTGCGGAATCCGACCGTAGGTCGGTTTCAGTCCGACGAGTCCGCACCAGGCGGCCGGGATGCGAATGGACCCCCCGGCATCGGTCCCGACATGCAGCGGCGCGAGGCACGCCGCCCCCGCTGCCCCTGCCCCCGACGACGAGCCGCCAGTACTATGCTTTAAACTAAGTGGGTTGCGGGTGACGCCATGCAGTGGACAGTCACCGGGGGACTTCCAGCCGAACTCCGTCGTCGTGGTCTTGCCCACGACAACGGCCCCGGCTGACCTCAGCCCCACGACGAGCGGAGCATCATGCGGCACCGCAGCGTCGCTGGTCGTCAGACTACCGCGTCGCGTCGGAAATCCAGCGACATCAATTAGATCCTTGACTGTGCAGGGGACCCCGTCGAGCACCCCCATCGGCCGGCCGGCGAGCCAGCGCGTCTCGCTTTCCCGCGCCGCCGCGATCGCCCGTTCGTCCAACACCGCGAAGGCGTTGAGCGCGGGGTTGACGCGTTCGATGCGGCTCATCACTGCCTGCACCGCCTCGACCGGGCTCAGCCGGCCCCGCGCATAGAGGGAAAGCAGGCTCTCGGCCGTCATCAGCGCGGGATCGGTTTCGGTCATGGCTCGTCCGTCTTATCTGCCAGTCTTATGCCCTGGCGGGTCGTTGACGCGAATTGGGGCGGGCCATCACAGTGCCCGGCTCTCGGCCTGGAAGGAAAGTCGTGGAGATCGTCCGGGAGCTGCCGATCGACCAGATCCTGCGCGGCGACTGCGTGCAGCTGATGGAGATGCTGCCGCCCGCCTCCGTGCACTGCGTCTTCGCCGATCCGCCCTACAATCTGCAGCTTCGCGGCGAACTGCGTCGCCCGAACGACTCACTCGTCGATGGCGTCGACGAGGAGTGGGACCGGTTCACGGACTTCGCGGCCTACGATGCCTTCACGCGCGCGTGGCTGACCGAATGCCGGCGGCTGCTGCGCAAGGACGGCACGATCTGGGTCATCGGCGCCTACCACAACATCTTCCGCATCGGCGCGATCATGCAGGACCTCGGGTTCTGGATCCTCAACGATGTCGTGTGGCGCAAGTCGAATCCCATGCCGAATTTCCGCGGCCGGCGCTTCACCAACGCGCACGAGACGCTGATCTGGGCGGCGCGCGGCCAGGACAGCCGCTACCGCTTCAATTACCAGGCAATGAAGGCGTTGAACGACGATCTTCAGATGCGCAGCGATTGGATGCTGCCGCTCTGCACCGGCCCGGAGCGGCTGCGCAACACGCATGGCCTGAAGCTGCACCCGACCCAGAAGCCGGAGGCGCTGCTCCATCGCGTCCTGCTGTCGTGCACGATGGAGGCCGACATCGTGCTCGACCCGTTCATGGGGACCGGCACGACCGCGGTGGTCGCCCGCCGCCTGCATCGCCACTTCATCGGGATCGAACGCCACCCGGCCTATGTCGAGGCGGCGCTGGCTCGGCTGAAGTCGGTCCGTCGTACCGAAGGCGGCGGTCATGCGATCACGCCAACCAAGCGCGAGGCACCACGGGTGCCTTTCGGCAGCCTAGTCGAGCGGGGGCTTGTGCCGGCCGGCACGCGCCTCGTGGACCGCCAGCGTCGGGTCGCGGCAACAGTGGCCGCGGACGGGACGATCGTCTGCGGGACCCTGCGAGGCTCCATCCATAAGGTCGGAGCCCTGGTGCAGGAGGCGCCGAGCTGCAACGGCTGGCTGTTCTGGCATATCGACCAGGACGGCGCCCTGGTGCCTCTGGATAGCCTGCGCGCCGCCGCGCGTGACTGAAGCATCCCCGCCGCCAACGCCGCGCGCCCTCTTTATCGCGTTCCTGTTGATGGGCCTCTCGGGCTTCGGCGGCGTACTGCCGTGGGCGCGACGGGTGATCGTCGAGCAGCGGCGATGGCTCTCGCCGGCCGAGTTCACCGACACTCTCGCACTCTGCCAGTTCCTGCCGGGGCCGAACGTTGTGAACGTGTCGATCGCCGTCGGCGCTCGGTTTCACGGAGCGAGGGGCGCCCTCTCCGCCATTTCCGGGCTGCTGGCCGCGCCGGTGGCGATCGTCATCGGCCTCGGCGCGCTCTATGCCCGGTTTGGCGGTCTGCCCGCGGTCCGCGGCGCCTTCATCGGACTGGCGGCGGCAGCGTCGGGTCTTGTCCTGGCGAACGCGCTGAAGATCGCCGCCCCGATCCGGCACGAGCCGCTGTCCGTCGCCATCGCAGCCACAGCGTTTGCGGGTGCGGCCCTGCTTCGCCTGCCGCTGGTGCTCGTCCTCGCTGTGCTGGTGCTCTCGGCGATTGGGGCCGCCTCGCTGCGACGACGACGGCGGTGGTCGGATGACATGGCGCGCCGCTGATGCAGAACCTCATCGCGCTCCGCGTCATGTGCGGCCATCTCGGGCTGCTCGCCGTCGGCGGCGTGAACTCGGTCGTGCCGGAGATGCAGCGCGAAACCGTCGAGGTCCACCGATGGATGAGCGCGCAGGAGTTCGCCTCGCTCTATGCGCTGGCCCAAGCCGCGCCCGGGCCGAACATGCTGGTGGCCACCCTCGTCGGCTGGCGGGTGGCCGGGCTTTCCGGTGCGCTGGTCGCAACGGGCTCGCTGATCGGGCCGCCGTGCCTGCTGGTCTATGCCGTCTCCAGGGTCTGGTACCGATTCCGCACCGCCCCGTGGCGCCGTGTGATCCAGGCCGGCTTGACCGCGGTGACGGCGGGGCTGGTGACGGCGGCCGCCGTGCTGCTGGCGGAGGTGACCTCCACCAACTGGAAAACCGCACTGATCACCGTCGCCGTGGCTGGTGTGCTGCTTCGCTCCGGCCTCAATCCGCTGCTTTTGCTCGGCACCGCGGCAGCCCTGGGCGCGACCGGCGCCTTGGGCTGACGTCCGGTTACGCCGTCAGCTGTGATGCGTTGACCAGTGGCGGGCGACGACTCGGCCGTGATATGCGCGCTGCGCCAGATGACGGTGCCAGCTATGCGACGGATGGCCGCTGAGGGCCGACATGCCGTCATCCGGCGCTTCCGCCACCTCGTCGTACGAAATCGGGCCGGTCACGACGACGCCGTCGGTCCCGATCTGCGCGGCGGTCTGCACATGCGGCCGCAGGTCGGCCGGCGGCGGATTGAGCGCCGGGATCGGCGCCGGCGCGCCGGCGGTTGACGCGACCTCGATCTTGCCGTTGTCCGGGCGGTCGTAAATGAAGCCGTGCGTCGGATAGACGGAACCGAAGCGGCCGTCGCCGAGCGCGACCCGCACCGCCGTCCAGTCGTTGTTCTCGGAAACATCGACAACAGGCACGGCGCGGGTCACGCCGCCGTAGCTTCCCGGGCCCCACCAGTTGGCCTGATCGATCTCGATCTCGCGCGCATTGACCACCCGGGACACGACCGCGACATGGCCGAGACGCATCCGGCCGGTCGCCGAAAAACTGAGCACGGACCCGGCTTCCGGGCGCTGGCCGCGCTGATAGACCCCAGCGGCCTGATACCACCACGTGCTCGCGTTGCCTTTGATCTCCACCCCGGAGTCCGATCGCGCGAAGGTGACGCACTGCAACCGCGCGTATCCTCTCGCGTAGTGATGGGCGTAGTGCCCGCCGTGCCCGCCGGCGTATTGACTATGGGCCCCGGCTGACGCGGCTCCGATCGGGACCCCCAGCAGCATCAGCGACCCGAACAATAGACTCCGGCTGCCGGTGTTCGCACCCCGCATCCACGCCCCCACTTTTTGTCACCCACGCTTATGTCATCGGGTAACAGCAGGGTTACGGAACTGACAACCCTTGGCGGCCCGATTCCTCACGGAAAGTGGCGCGGTGTTACGAAATTTCTGTGGAAAACTGCCTGCCGCCTGAGAAGCGCCGGGCGACGCCGGCCAATTGTTTCAGAATCTTGGCCGGCTAAGTTCGCGCGCGACGTTCAGACCTCACTCTTCGGGCCGCTCCGCCTACTTGCAGGCCACGACCATGATTTCAACCAGAAGGCGAGGGTCGGCCATGTTTGCCTGGACGCAGGCACGGGCCGGGGCGCCATCTTTTGATAACCATGCCGACCACAACTCGTTCATCGCATCCCGGTCGCGGATGTCTTTCACCCAGATCTGCGCTTGAAGAAGCCGCGTCTTGTCGGTGCCGTGCGTCTCGAGCAGCTCGTCGATCTGCTCAAGCACTTCGGCTGTCTGGCCCTTGATGTCCTTCGACGTGTCTTTTGCGGTGATGCCGGCGAGGAAGACGAACCCGTGGTACTCCACCGCTCTCGAAAGAATCTTGTTGGGCTCGCTTCGAACGATCTTGCTCACGGCGGCGTGTCTCCCTGTGTGGCGATGAATGGTGTCGTGCGCGGCGTGGCGCTGCGCTACTCCGCGGTAGCGCCAGCTGGTGGCGCGGCACCCTCGGTGGTGCCGGGGCTATTGCCTTCTCTCAGGCAGTCGGAGAACTCCCGGTTGCGCTCGTAGCGGTCAGCGAGACCGCGAGACGGGATCCCTTCGACGTAGCTGCCCGACATCATCGAGTCGCGGGCCATATCGCTTCGGTCGGTGTAGATCTCGCCGCGGTTCTGCTGCGCATAGATCGCGTCCATCCGGCTGCGGCAGGCCGCGGTCCGTGCGGCGTCGGAGCGCGATTCCTGCGTCGGCGGAGGCGGCGAATAACAACCCGCAACCAGGATAGCAGCCGCCGCCGCGGCGCCGAACCAAAAACGCGTCACGCGGTCGCTCCTGTCATCGGTGCGATTGAAGCCGGTGCGTGCGGAAGCAATGCCCGCGACAAGCGGGCCCGGAACGCCCGTTCATCGAACTGGCCGGTCGCGTTGAGCGGCTCGGTGGCGGCCGCAGCAAGCAGGTTCGGATCGAGATCGGCGCCGTCACGAGAGAAGCGGCAGAGCGGGTGAGACCACGAGGCGGACGCTATCAGGTTCACGAGTGCGAGCAGGCGAAGCAGCACGGAAATTCCGTATCGGCTCTGCAGGCCCAGGCGGCTGTCCACAGCCCGCGCCCAGCAAAGCGCGTCGCGGTCGGCCAGCGCGATGTCGACGGGCTCGCCGTCCGCCTCGGCGAAACGGAACCCGCGCACAACGCCCCACTCGCCGGCCAAGGCGGCATGCCGGGCAGCGTTCCAAGCACTGTCCAGGTCTCGGCAGGAAACCGGAGGCAAGGCGGCCGGGCCGCAGCCCACGGCGTAGGTCAGCCACCCGTCGCCTGAAATTCGCAGCTGCACGCCAGGGCGATCTGTATCGGACGAACGCATACGCGGAATTGTGGACCGGCCCCGCGCGCGACACCAGAGCCGCCGGCGGACGATTCCGGCGAGACAGCGCAGCAACTTTCCTGCCGTGCCGCCGTTCTCGCTCCGGACTGGAAAGGAGACGGTCGTGCTCAGGTTGGCGTTGTTCTTCCTGGTCGTCTCGCTGATCGCCGGACTGTTCGGGTTCACCGGCATCTCGGCCGCCGCGGCCGGGATCGCCAAGATCCTGTTCTTCGTCTTCATCGTCGCCTTCGTGGTCTTCCTGATCCTCGCGTTGGCGGCGGGAAGAGCGGTGCTCTAGCGACACGGCCGGACTGTCGGGCTGACATGCGGGGGCGCTCTTTCGGGCGTCCCCGCCTGCTGCCATCTTCCGCTCATGTCCGACAGGCTTCCGCGTTCAATCGCCCTCGAAGGTGCCACCAACGTTCGCGATCTTGGCGGCTACGTCGGCGCGGGCGGCCGGCGCGTGCGGTCAGGCGTGGTGTTCCGGTCGGCCTCGCTCGCGGGTATGACGCCGGCGGACATCGTCACGCTCGACTCCCTGGGGTTGCGGACGGTGTGCGATCTGCGCGGGGTCGCGGAGCGGTCGAAGCGCCCTGCCCCGCTCGAGTCGCTGCCGCACGTCCAGGTTCACAGCCTGCCGATCGAGCCCCGCGTCGGCGCCTCGGTGCGCGACCTCATGGCGACCGAGGAGGCGACCGGCGAGGACGTGATGTCGCTGATGCGCAAGGCCTACCTCGCCTACGCGCGGGAGTTCCACTTCGCCTATGCGCAGATGTTCCGGATGGTCGCGAACGCGGAGAACCACGCGGTGCTGTTCCACTGCTCCGCCGGCAAGGACCGCACCGGCTTCGGGGCGGCGCTGCTGCTGACGTCGCTGGGCGTCGCATGGGAGGACGTGCTCGCGGACTACATGGCCACGAACGAGCTGTGGCAGCCGGATGCGGAGCTGTTGGAGCGCATCCCCCCGCCGATCGCAGCCGTACTCCTGCGAGTACATGAAGACCTGCTGACGGCGGCGTTCGACGCGATCCGCGAACACTACGGGATGATCGATACATACCTCGAGGCACGCCTGGGTATGGGTCCGCGCAGTCTCGCCGCCTGGCGAGATCTGCTCCTTGAATCGTGATCGCCCCTTGCGCCGATGTCTTAGGCCACCATTAACGCGGCCGACCGATACCCGTGTGATTGACGCTTTAACCTGACCACGAGGTCGCGGCCGCATGCGAACATGGATCGGTCTCTTCAGGGTCCTCGGCGATCGCCGGGGCATTTCGGCGACCGAGTACGCCTTGATGGGCGCGCTGATCGCGGCGGGAATCTTGGGCGCCCTCTCGACTCTCCAGGGCAATGTCACCGGCGTGTTCGGCACGATCGGCTCGGCGATTTAGGGCCTGCGGACTGTCGCTTCCGGCGTGCTGCGCTGCTTGCTCACCCGTACGACCCGCACCGCTCCGCCCTGGGCGTCCGTGAAACATGCCCGGATGTCGTCGCCGAGAGAGGGATAGCAATTACCGAGTTCGCGCCGGATCAGGCCGGTGCGCCGGCCTCCGCCCGCTCCCACGCCACCTCGGCGAGCAGCTTGTATTTTTCGCCCGCCTCCCGCCCGCGCGCGTCGGCCGCGTTGCCGTCCAGCGCACGGCGATAGACGCCCGCCGCAATCGCCGCCCAACGGAACAGCGAGAACACGATGAAGTAGCCGAGGTCCGGGACCGGGTGTCCGCTGTAGCGTTCGTACATCCGGACGTACTCGGATTCGCTCGGCAGTCCCGGCGTCGTCAGGTCCGCGATCCCGCCGGCATGGGCAGGAAGCTGCCAGTAGAGGCAATTGTAGGCGAGGTCGGCCAATGGATGGCCCAATGTCGCCAGTTCCCAGTCCAGCACCGCGACCACGCGCGGCTCCGTCGGGTGGAACAGCATGTTGCCAAGGCGAAAGTCGCCGTGAACGATGCCGGTCCGCTCCTCGGCCGGGAGATGGGCGGGCAGCCATTCCATCAGCCGGTCCATCGCCGGCACGTCCTCGGTCTTGCTCAGCAGGTACTGCTTGGACCAGCGGTCGATCTGCCGGGCCACGTAGCCGCCCGGCTTGCCGAAGCCGCCGAGTCCGACCGCGTTGGGATCGACCGCGTGCAGCGCGGCCATCGTGCGCGCCATCTCCTCGTAGTAAGCGACGCGCCCGGCTTCCGGCACGCTCGGCAGCCGCACATCGGTCAGCACGCGGCCCTCGACATGGTCCATGACGAAGAACGGCGTGCCGATCACAGCGCTGTCCTCGCACAGCAGGCGCATGGCCGGCACCGGCACGGATGTGTCCCGCAAGGCCGCCATGACCTGGTACTCGCGCTCGACCGCGTGCGCCGAGGGCAGCAATTTGCCCGGCGGCTTCTTGCGCAGCACGTAACGGTGGCCCGATGCGTCGATCGCGTAGGTCGGATTGCTCTGGCCGCCCTGGAACTGTCGGACGACCACCTCGCCGTCGAAACCCGGCAGCAACGGCCGCAGGTAGTCGGCAAGGCGCGCTTCGTCGAAGCGATGGTTGGGCAGCACCGGGACGAGAATCGGCTGGCCGGTGGTGGGCATGTCAGTCCGCCGTCATCGGTGATCCAGCGGTCACGCCGCCGTCGATCACGACGGTCTGGCCGGTGGTGAAGCTGCCGGCGGGCGAGGCGAGGAACACCGCGGCGCCGGCGATCTCGTCGGGCTCGCCGATGCGCCCCAGCGGCGTCTCCCGCGCGCGCTTGCGTTCGATGTCCGGGTTCTCCCACAGCGCACGGGCGAAGTCGGTGCGGATCAGGCCCGGTGCGATGCAGTTGCAGCGCACGTTCTTCGGTCCCCACTCGACGGCGATGTTGCGGGCGAGCTGCATGTCGGCCGCCTTGCTGATGCAGTAGGCGCCGAGCAGCGGCGAGCCGCGCAGGCCGCCGATCGACGAGATGATGACGATCGCCCCGCCGCCGCGCGACGCCATCTGCGGCAGCACCATGTTGGACAGCCAGAAGTTGCTGCGCACGTTCGACGCCATGATCTTGTCGAACTGCTCGTCGGAGATCCCCGCCGCCGGGCCGAAATACGGGTTCGTCGCGGCATTGCAGACCAGCACGTCGATGCCGCCCCACGTCGCCACCGTCTGATCGACCAGCGCCTGCAACGCCTCCTTCGACGAGATGTTGCACGGGATCACCGTCGCCGCGCCGCCGCGCTCGACGATCCCGCGCGCCACCGGCTCGCACGCATCGGCCTTGCGCGACGAGACCACGACTTTCGCACCGTGTTCGGCCATGCGCTCGGCGATCGCGCGGCCGATGCCGCGCGAGGAGCCGGTGACGACGGCGACCTTGCCGGTCAGGTCGAACAGACTCATGCGCCCGCCCTCATGCGTTCGCCCTCATGCATTTGGGCGCGCGGGCTTGTACTTCGCCAGCTCCAGCCGGCCGAGCTGATGGCGGTGCACCTCGTCCGGCCCGTCGACGATGCGTAGCGTGCGCACATGCGCGTAGAGCTTGCCGAGGCCGAAATCGGTGGTGACGCCGGCGGCGCCGTGCGCCTGGATCGCCCAGTCGAGCACGCGATGGGCCATGTTCGGCACGGCAACCTTGATCGCCGCGATCTCGACCTTCGCGTTCTTGTTGCCGACGGTGTCCATCTTCCAGGCAGCGTGCAGCACCAGCAGGCGCGCCTGCTCGATCTGGATGCGCATCTCGGCGATGCGCTCGATCATCACGCCCTGGTCGGCGAGCGCCTTGCCGAACACCTGCCGCTCCAGCGCACGCTTGCAGGTCTTCTCCAGCGCGCGCTCCGCCATGCCGATCGCGCGCATGCAGTGGTGGATGCGCCCCGGGCCGAGGCGGCCCTGCGCGATTTCGAACCCCCGCCCCTCGCCCAGCAGGATGTTGGAGGCCGGCACGCGCACGTCCTTGAAGACGATCTCGGCGTGGCCGTGCGGTGCGTCGTCGAAGCCGAACACCGGAAGCTGCCGCTTGATGTCCACACCCGGCGTGCCGCGCGGCACCAGGATCATCGACTGCTGACGGTGCTTGTCGGGATTGGCCGGGTCGGTCTTGCCCATGACGATGAAGATCTTGCAGCGCGGGTCGCCCGCGCCGCTGCTCCACCACTTGCGCCCATTGATGACGTAATGATCGCCGTCGCGCTGGATGCGGGTCTGGATGTTGGTCGCGTCCGACGAGGCGACCTCCGGCTCGGTCATGCAGAAGGCACTGCGGATCTCGCCTTCCAGCAGCGGCACCAGCCACTCCTTCTTGTGCGCCTCGCTGCCGTAGCGCTCGATCGTCTCCATGTTGCCGGTGTCGGGAGCCGAGCAGTTGAACACCTCGCTCGACCACAGTACGCGGCCCATGATCTCGCACAGCGGCGCGTATTCGAGGTTGGTGAGACCCGCGCCGTAGTGGCTTTCCGGCAGAAACAGGTTCCACAGGCCGGCCTTGCGGGCCTTGACCTTCAGCTCCTGCACGATGGGCACCGGCTGCCAGCGGTCCGCCGCGCCGGCGAGCTGCGCGTCGTAGGTAGCCTCGTTGGGATAGACGTGTTCGTCCATGAACGCCTGCAGCTTCTCGCGCAGCGCGTTGACCTTGTCGCTGTAAGCGAATTCCATCGCCGTGACTCCCGCTTTGCGCGGCAACATCGCGCCGGGGGCACGGGTGGTCAATCGGGCGGCCCGCCCATACGGTGCGGCGGATCGGGAGGCAACAAAATGCAGGAACGGCCGCTCTACAGCCATGCGCAGCTTCGACGGCTGATCGAGCCGGCCAGCATCGCCATCGTCGGCGCCTCGCCCCGCGAAGGCGCGTTCGGCGACCGGATCATCCGCAACCTCGCCGAATACGACGGCGCGATCTGGCCGGTGAATGCAAAATACGAACGGATCGGCGAACTGCCCTGCTATCCGTCGCTGACCGCCCTGCCGTCGCCTCCCGATTGCGCGATCATCGTGGTCGGCCGCGAGGCGGTCGCACCGCTCGTGGCCGAATGCGCGGAGGCGGGCGCCGGCGGCGTGATCGTCTGCGCCTCGGGCTACGCCGAGGTCGGC
>Ga0074046_10000291_pt1 | contig 44847 bp, 33 predicted proteins | sample BogForMeECP23OM3_FD_94441 | JGI IMG/M metagenome (GOLD analysis project Ga0074046, IMG submission 94441) | Bog forest soil microbial communities from Calvert Island, British Columbia, Canada - Bog Forest MetaG ECP23OM3 | ecosystem: Environmental > Terrestrial > Soil > Wetlands ... | reverse complement strand
GCGCGCACAAACGCCGGACACATAGTCTGTGCCGCCACATTCAGGCAAGCCAGAATCCCGATCCAAGCCGCTCCCGCCAGCAGCATGACCGCACACAGCAGGGCGAAACTCTCCGCCCGCCCCGCGGCAAAAGTCATGCCCGCAAAAATCAGTATGGTGACTCCTACCACACCATCCACCGACAGCTTGTCTCGCAACCAGGGCAGCGCTAACGCTCCCAGCAGTGCCCCCAACCCAAAACAGCCGAGCAGCACCCCGTATCCCCTCGCCCCATACGGGCGTGCGATGATCGGCAGCAGCGCGAGCATGGCAACGGCCGCCACGCTGAACGTTCCCGTTCGCAGCAGCACCGACTTCGCCAGTTCACTCCCGCGCACGTACGCGAAGCCTTCGCCAATCGCCGGCCATACGCGCCGGTTCTTCGCTCGAGCCGCAATCGGCCGCTTCCAGCGATAGAGAAACAAGATCACGCCCAGGAACGAAAATGCGTTCAGCAAGAAAGTTGTGCCGCATCCTACCGCCGCCACAATCACGCCGCCCAGTGCCGGTCCCACCGCCCTCGCCACGTTGAATCCTGCCGAGTTCAGAGACACTGCCGACGCGTGTTGCTTTGCCGGAACCAACTCCGGCGTAATCGCCTGCCACGCCGGATCATTCATCACCGCGCCGAGGCCCAGCAGGAACGTAAACAGCAGCAGCACCCACGGCCCTACGCAACTGGTCAGCGTCATGATGCCGAGCGTTGCCGAAGCCAGCACCATCCATCCCTGCGTCAGCAGAAGAAATCGCCGCCGGTCCACCATGTCCGCCAGCGCGCCCGCTGGCAAGATCACGAGGAAAACGGGCAGCGAGGCAGCTGCCTGCACCAGTCCAATCATCAGCGGATTCATGGTCATCTGCGTCATCAGCCAGCCCGCACCCACGTTCTGCATCCAGGTGCCGATATATGAAATGACCGAGGCAATCCACAGCGACCGAAACAGCGGCTCGCCCAACGGAGCCCAAGCCGAAACCGATTGCCTGCGGCGCATCGGCTGTACTACCGCACTATTGGGCTGTACTACCGGCATTTTGATCATTTCAGCCATGAGAAGTTCTGATCTGCTGCGCGCAGCGCCAAGCAGCCAATTCCAGTATTTCTCTGCGTGCGCTGCGTCCTCCGCGGTAAAGCCTTTGATTTCCCCCGAACGACTAACGACTACAACCAACGACTAACGACTACGACCAACGACTAACGACCAGCGACGCATCCCTAAACGGCCACTCCCGCCGCCGCCAGGCCCGCACCAGATAGATCGCCAAGCCCACAACCAGAATCACTCCCGCGTAACGAATCTCGCGCAGAAAATTCTTCCGCGAAATCAGGATGAACGTAAAGCTGGCCGCTGCGATCAAGGCCGGAGCCGGATACAGCCACATCCGAAACGGCCGCGGCAAGTCCGGCCGCCGGATGCGCAGCACAATCACTCCTATGCTCTGCACCAGAAACTGCAGCACGATGCGGATCACGATCAGCGCGGCAATCAAGTCGGCGAGCCGCAAAAAACAGAACAGAGCCGCGACCCCCGCCAGCGCCAGCAGCGAAACGTAGGGGAACTTATACACGGGATGTACACGCGCAAAGGCCCGGAAATAATTGCCGTCGAGCGCGGCCGCATACGGCACACGCGAATAGCCAAGCGTCAGCGAGAATACGGAAGCGAATGCCGTCCACATAACGAGAACCGAAATCACCGAAGCCGCGCCATGTCCGTAGACGCGCTGCATCATCGTCGAGACGATATACAACTTGGTGTCGGACGCGCCCGACTGCATCAGCTCTCGCCAGGGGATGACCCCGAGGATGCTGATATTCATCACGATATAAAGACTCGCGACCGCCAAAATGGATAGCAACAGCGCCCGCGGAATATTTTTCCCCGGGTCCTTGACTTCGTCCCCGAGAAAACAAACGTTGTAGTACCCGCCAATGTCATAAGCGGCAATCAGCATTGCCCCGCCCAGTCCGTGAAAGAAGTCGCGTGAAAAAGAAAACGCGCCCGGAGGTAAATCGAATGCTTGATGCGCATTGAAATGGGTGAGGCCGGTAAGGATGATCCATCCAATCGTTGCCATCACTCCGGTCCAGAGCACTTTGGTGAGGCGCGAGATGGCCGTGATTCTGCGGTAGAGCAGAAACGCGGTAAGTGCACACACGCCGATTGCAACCAACGTGGCGGGCATCGCGACCCAGCTCAGTTGCAAGGGTCCAATCAGCGGAAGATTCAGGCTCCACGAACGCGTTGACCAGACGCTCTCCAGGCTTGGCCAGAAAAAAGCCGCATACTGCGAGAGGCCGATGGCGCCCGAGGCGATGGAAAGCGGAGCGCTGAACGACAATTGCCAAATAAATAGAAAGGAAACGAGGCGGCCCAATGTTTGCGGCCCGTAGATCTCTTTCAGATAGCGGTAAGACCCGCCCGACCCCGGCATTGCCGCGCCGAGTTCCGCCCACACCAGCCCATCGCAGACGGCCAGTAGCGCGCCGAGAACCCATCCCAGCATTGCCTGCGGACCGCCCATCGCGGTCACGATCAGCGGGATCGTAATAAACGGTCCCACGCCGATCATGTCAATCATGTTCAGCGCAGTAGCGGAACCAAGGCCAATGCCGCGGACGAGTTGCGGCTTGGCGTCGCTAGTATTCGTGGGTGAAGGCTCCATTAAATTTTTAATGACATGTCATCTGCAAATCCTTAACAACGTGTCATCCTGAGCGCAGCAGCGACTTCACGAAGTGAAGTCCCTGCGGAGTCGAAGGACCCCTACACTCTCATCGCTCGCAAGTAGCATAGGCCCTCTGTCTGCACACAAAAGACAATACACAAAAACTCCCAACTCGAATCAATATTGTCATCCTGACCACTGAGCGCAGCCGAAGGGTAAGGACCTGCTTCTTGAAGCTCCAACCAACGCCGCGAGAGCGAAGAGCGAACGCCGAACGACTAACGCCCGCTAATCAGATTCACAAACAACCGCACCGCCCCCGGCACGCCTGCGGGCAGCTGCCGAAAGAACGCATATCCCGTGTAGATATAAGTCCCCTTGCCGTAGTGCGCGACCAGAAGTCCGCCCTTCTGCTCACCTTCGCTCGGATCGTGCGATTCAAGCAGCGGCGTAAACTGCGGATCCCACTGCGACATGAAGTACAGGCCACGCTCCTGCACCCAGCCCGCGAAGTCTTTCTGCGTAATTTCGTTCGGAGAATGAAAGATCGCATTCGCTGGATCGAGAATCGCAACCGGCGCCTCTTCCACCGAAACCCGCGCCCGGCCGAGCGTTGCCGGATACGGCGTGAAGTTGCCCTTATTGAAATCTCCCGACGCGGCGTTGAGAGTGTTGTACTGCACCACCAGCCGTCCGCCCGCCTGCACAAAATCGAGCAGCCGTTTGTTATTCGCGATTACATCTTTCTGCGTATCGTAAGCGCGAATCCCCAGTACGATCGTTTGATACCGGCTCAAATCTTCCGAGGCAAGCTTTTCCGCCGGAATCTGCGTGACATCCATCCCGATTTGCCGCAGCACCGTAGGAATCTCATCCCCCGCGCCCATGATGTAGCCTACCTTCAGATCCTTCGGGACCTTTACATCCACGACGCTAACGCGCTGCATTGCCGGCTGATAGTAGTAAAACGTCCCCAGATCTTCCCGCGTGACGACCGAATAGCCTTCCTCGTAACGCTGGTGTCCGCTCGTCAGCGACGCTCGAATTTCTTTTCGTCCCTCCGTCCGATTCCCCGGATGCACGGTGAAGTCAGCGCTCCGCCGCTCGCCGCGTTCATGAAACTCAAGCTCCTTTTCTGCGGGTTCGACGCGCCAACTATCTGGCACCGTGACTCGCAACTCCCCCTCATCTTTAACCGGGTCGCCCGTCCAGTGCGTTTCCTGCAGCGTCTTCGAATCGAGGTTGCCCGACACATCGACCTTTACCGTCGACTGCGGGCCGTCTGCCGTAGGAATTACTTGCTCTCCCGGATCCAGCATGACCGAAAAAGCTGGCGCCACGGCTAACGGACGCTCGGCAATCGCTCCCGAAGCATCTTTGTATCTGACCATGCAAATCGCGGACATCGCACCGATCCCGGGCTTGCCGATCATGCCCACTGCCGTCACCGGCGGTGGCGGGAAGGGAAGCTCTTGATACCGCGCGTCATCAATCGTGTTAAGCGCTTCAGTCTCAGGATCGTTCCGATGCCAGTAGGGCCTGGTCGGTTCCGCTGTCGGAGGAACATAAACTTTGAACCGTGTTACGCCACCATTCCCCTCAGTTTCTCTCGATATAACATTCGAATTCCATCCCTGTGGAAGCAGCAGTGTCACGTTGGGATTGATGGTCGAGCCGTCTCCGGCGGAAAGCCTGGCAGTGACTTCCAGCGTTCGCCCTGGCACCGCCATGAATGCGTCCTCCGGACTCGATCCAACCGCTGCGTCGACCACAACATGCAGAGTCACGCCCCGTGCAAGTCCGATCGCCTTGCCGATCTCGCTCCACTTGTCATTCAATGCGAGCAGAATACTATCTTTCCCTTGAGCGGAAAGATTCGATTCCGTGATCTGCCTGATAAGTCTCCCAACTAATTCACTGCCTGCCGAGAGGGAATCTGCCGCCGCCACCGGATCCTTCCTCGCCGCCGCCTCAGCTTCGTCGATTCTTGCTTTGATCTCGGCCAATTCTCCGCGCAGCCACGGTACCTTCTTCTCTTCATCCCCCAGCCGCGAAGCCAACCCCGGCAGCGTCGTGTCGATCCCGTCAAAGAAACTTTGTTCGTGTCCGTCCTTATCTTTCGGCGATTCCGCCACCGAATCCACCAGCTTGTAATAAGTGAACCGGTCGCCCGGATCGACCGTCCAGGCCGCCGCGCCCTGCGACTGCTGATGCCGCAATCCCTGCATTGCGAACTGTATGTACGACGTACCCAGCACCGGATCGACGACTCCCGTATTCAGCCGCAGCGTATAGTTCGCCGCATCGCATGTCGTAGCCCAAAAGCCGCACACATTGCCGATGTACAACTTTTTCGGCTGCCAGGGCTGAAGTCCCTCCGCAATTTGCTCGGGAAACCGCTTCGGATCGGCCGCCGCACGAAACGCCTCTTTCGTCAATATCGCCGATGCCTGGTGATGCCCATGCCCATCGCGCTCCGTCCCCGAAAACCGGGCCACCAGCACATCCGGACGAAAGGTTCGAATCACCCGCACCATGTCCGCCAGCGCGATATCGTGTCCTTGCCATTTCTGAAATGTTTCTTCGGCCGTCTTCGAGTATCCAAAGTCGGCCACGCGCGAGAAGCGTTGCTCCACGCCGTAATAGCGATCCGACGCCAGCACTTCGAGCGTACGCAGCACGCCGAGCGCATCGAACAGATTGCTGCCGAGCTTGTTCTGTCCGCCTTCACCGCGGTTCAGCGTCATCAGCAACGTCGAAACGCCCTTCCCGCGCGCCTCCAGCGTCAGCATGCCGCCATCCTCGTCATCGGGATGCGCATCCACCTGCATCAGACGCGCCGTAGTTTGCAACCGCCGCAGCATCAGCTTCAGTCCCGCCGCTCCCGTTTCCTGTGGCAGCGGATCATAGTAGTGATCGACGTTACGATCGCCCGCCGTCTTTCCCGGAGTCTGCGCGGCGCCTGATACCGCGGCCGTAGCTGCCAACACAACCACGAGCATCGCGGTCCGAAGCCTTCGGCACACCAATTCAGGCTCGAACTTGTTCCACATTGAAAACATGACCATCTGATCGATTTTCCCCGATGAAAGGAGCAAGTATATTGCGCGGCCCTACCGGCCCAACTCCTGCGCGGACGCGAACTTCTGCTGACATTCCGCCGCCGCTTGCACAATCTGCCGGAATTCCGCATCCCCGCGAACACCCGCCAGCAGCGGATCGGATTGCAACGCCTGATGCGCGCAATAATTCCCGGCCACGGCCTGACCGAGAAACTTGTATGCAATCTGCTTCTCGCCGCAAGCCGCCAGCAACGTACCCTGGTGATACTTCAATTCCGGATCCTGCTTCGGTAACAATTCGTTCTCTGCCTGCTCCGCCAGCCGGTGGACCTCCGCCGCTGGCGCCTTGTTCAGGCATGCCTCCACCAGTCCCCGCATCCAGGCGGGATTGTCCGTCATCTGCTGCGCTGCTTGCTGGGCTTCCATCGTCTTCCCCTGTCGCATCAGCACCGAAACTCGCACCGCATTCGACCACTCCGAGCCTGCATCCCGGTTCAGATACTCCATCGCGCGCACCGGCTTCCCCACCTCGGCAAAAGCAAGCGCGCACGTACGCAAGTTATAGTTCCCCGCATCGATTGCCAACGCCTTGTCGCACTCGCTCTGCGCCTCATCCAGTAGCCCGGCATAGCGCAGCGCATATGCCAGCGCATAATGCGCAAACGCGTGATCCGGATTCTTCCGTACCAGCGTCCGCGCATCCTGATAAGCCCGGTCGAGGTTTCCGCCCTCGGCTTCATTCGTCGCCAGAAATCCGGCCGCACTTATTCTTCCCGGTTCTGCCGAAAGCGCGTGCTTGTACGCCGCGTTCGAGCGCTGATATGCCGCCTCTCCGCCGTCCGCATAAACTGCATCGAAGTAATACCGCCGTCCCAGCGCCTCCCACGCGGGCGCGTAATTCGGATCCAGTCCCACCGCCCGCTCCAGCATCGCGATCGCATTCTTATTCTCTTCCCCGTCGTGCCTCAGGCCGACGCTGTGCAAAAACAAGTCATAGCCTTCGCGACTTTCGGGAGTACTGCTGGGTTCGACCGCACCGCGCGCGACGCCCAGCGCCGGCACCAGTTCCAGCCGCACCTCTCTCGCCATCTGGTTCCGTAGAGCGATCAGGTTATCCGTCGGCGACGTGAGTGTGCCGGTCCAGATCACCTTATTCTCTTTCACCTCCACTGCTTCCAGCGTCACCTTCACGGTCTTCTCTTCCCGCATAAAGTGCCCCACCACCACCGTGTCGACGCCCAATTCGCGCCCGGCTTTTGCCGGATCCATTTCTGGATTGCCGTACTTTTGAGTAGACATAGAGGGCCGGACCTCCAGTGAATGCGCGGACGTCAGCGCATTTGCGATCTCATCCGCGAGCGCAAAGCGCAGAAACTCGCTCTCCGTGTCGTTATTGATATTTTGCAGGGGCAGAACGGCGATCGTATGGTTACTCGCCGCCACCGGCGCTGCTCTATGTTTAAACCACCACGTCCCAACCGCCGCCACCAGCGTCAGCAGCACAGCCGCTAGTCCAATTCCAACGATGATCCAGGTCTGCTTCGACCTTGATTTCTGGAACGTGTTCGTCGCCAGGTGCAGCCCCGTAGCCGGACGAAGCCCGCTGTGCAGGGTCGGTTCCGTTCCGGTCTTTATGTTTGTCTTTGTCTTTAGCTTTACCAGGTCGGCCTTCATCTCCGTCGCGTTCTGGTAGCGCTGGTTGCGGTCCTTCTCCATCGCTTTCCCGATGATGGCTTCGAGTTCGGCCGGCACCGCCGCATTAATCGTCCGCGGCGACGCTGGTTTCGAATTGATCACCGCATGCAGCGTCATCACTACGTTTGTTCCGGTGAACGGCTTCTTGCCGGTGGCCATCTCGAACAGCACAACGCCAAACGAAAATATGTCGCTGCGCACGTCCAGGTCTTCCGAGCGTGCCTGCTCCGGCGACATATATACCGCGGTCCCGGGAATTACTCCCACCTGGGTCAAAGATTCCTCAAGCGACGAGTCCGTGGTCATGCCCAGGCTCTGATCCCTGGCCAGCTTTGCCAGCCCAAAATCCAAAATCTTCACCTGCCCATCCGGAGTCAGAAAGATGTTTGCCGGCTTGATGTCGCGGTGCACAATTCCCTTGGCGTGGGACACTGCCAGCGCGTCCGCCACCTGCACCGCAATCTCCAGCAGGTCTTCAAGGTCCAGAGGCTGGCCATGAATGCGCTGTTTCAGGCTCTCGCCGTCCAGTTTCTCCATGACGATGAACGGCTGCCCGTCGTTGTCGTCAATGTCGTGGATGGTGCAGATGCTGGGGTGGTTGAGTTGCGACGCCGCGCGCGCCTCTCGTGTAAATCGCTCCAGCGCGCGTGCATCCTTCGCCAAGTGATCGGGAATGAATTTCAAAGCCACATGCCGGCCCAGGCGGAGATCCTCCGCCTCGTAGACAATTCCCATCCCGCCGCCGCCGAGCTTCGACAGGATGCGGTAATGGGAGAAAGTCTGGCCGATCATTTCCATGGTCGTGTAGGGCGGACACTCTTGTCCGCCGCTTTTGACTTTGATTCTACCGGCGCCGGCGGAAGTTGGTTCTGCCCGTGAAGGCGTAATGGTAGGCTGTCATCCCGGTCGGGTCAACCGAACTTGAGGATAAAGATAGGGGCAGCGGGTGCCCCACTCATTCGCGTTTTGTGCGAATGAGTGGGTCTGGGAATCACAACCACTACCCACTAACCAGCGCCGCCGCCGATCCCACCCAAGCCATATTCTTGTTGTGATCGACGCCCATCATCAGACCGCGCCCCATGCGCACGATCGTCAGCACCGGCACTAACTGATCGAGCCACACATACATGATCCGCAGTTCGACTTTAGTGAGTCCGTAAGGAGTCTCCACCACCGGCGTGAAATTCAATCGCTCCTGCAGGATATATTCGCCGCGCTTCGCCGAGGGAATCGCATCAATGTCGGCGCGCGACGGCGCAATCACCACGCCCAACCCGGCAAACGAATACAGAGGCTTGAGCACGAAATTCTCCAGATCCGCCGGCACTCCTTTCAGTTGATCGAGAAACCAAGTCCGCGGCACCGACCGATGCTTCAAATAAGGAATCGAATACTTACTAATCCGAAAATACCAGTTTGGATGCCCGGCCCACTCCACATCGAGATCATCCCGAAAATCAAACGGCAGCTTGATCCCCTTGCGTTCCAGTTCATCAACGATGGTGCGGTTATAAATCCGCTCAATCGGAATTCGCTTGCCGCCCTCCTCGTAAAACAGCCGCCGCCCGTCTTTATGAATTTTCGTGATGCACACGGTGCGAATCCCAAGCAGCTTCTCCGTCAGCAGAAAATCCGGACGCGTTTTCTGTTCTTCCGGATGCACCTCCATCAACACCACATTCGCCGGATCGTGCCCCGCAACAATCGCATCCTGCAAAAGTCGCTTGTAAGAGGCCGAGTCCACTCCACTCAAAAAGTAGCGAAGCTTGGGGTCAAGGCCAAACACATCCATGTAAACCTGAGCCAAAACCGGCTGATACGCATAAAGGGAAGGGAAGGCCTGTAACTCGACCAGCTTCGGCTGTAACTCACCCGCCGAATCCCGCACCAGGCCGAAGTCCACCTGAATAAACATTGGATGCGGCGATTCATTCGGCACCCGAAACTCCGCCGGAATCGAAGCCTCCGAGCGCGCGAGATATTCCGGATTATTTACTAATTGTAGGATCAGTGCCTTCCCTTCCTCACCCATGCGCTCCACCAGCGCGTTAGGAAAGAAGCAAGGCGTCTCGCAAAGCGCGAATGGAACCTCCATCCCGCATCGAGAAGTCATCTCGCGCCGCAACCGCTCATATTTTTCAGAAGTAAATCGCGAGTTGAAATCGTGCCGGTAGGAGGGAATCATAAGCTAGCAGCACCACGAGCCACGTAGGCCCGGACGCATTCGTCCGGGCAGTCCGAGCACCGCTCGGCAATTGTAATGGGTTGGTTTTCTCGGCGCTCTCCGCGTCTCGGCGGTGGAAAGCTCTACGCCTCAATCAAAAACTTCCCGTCCCGCATGATCTGCTCGCCGTCCACCCATATGTCGAATTTCCGTCCCACCACATCGATATGCGTCGACGAAAACCACTCTGCTCCCGTGTGCGCTCCATACGGGTTTCCAAACGCCATATGCACGCCCGGATACTTCTCGTCCTGAAGAATTTCCCCAATCACATCCTTCAATTCGATGTTCGTCCCAATCGCAAATTCGCCTACCCGGTTGCTGTTCTCATCCTTGTGCGTATAAGCCCAGAAATCATCCTTCAATTCCTTGTTCGCTGAATGCGCCTCGATCAGCCGATTGCCCTTTACCTGAACGGTCAGCGGGTGCGCCTTCAAATCGCCAAACTTCGCGCACAAATAATCGCCTACCACTCCATCAATAACAAACGTACCATTTACTTCGCCTGGGGTCGTGAATACCTCGCCGCCCGGCAGGTTTCCCCACTTTTGCGTGCTGATAATGCCGCTCGTCTTCACCCAGCGGTAATTGGGATTCAAATCCGCCACCAGATCCGTCCCCGAAGGCGTCTTCGCTCGGATTTGTTTCGCCGTGCGCACCGTTTCCATCACTTTCACGCTTAACCGGTCCACTTTCGCGAAGTCCGCGCGCATGCCTTCCAGCATAATTCGCTTGTTGATGTTGACCATGTGTGCGTGCCGGATTTTTCGCCGGTTCACTACGTCCGTCATTTGCATGCGCGATTGCAGTTCGTTGGCCTGGGCCTGCACCGCAAAAATGCTGACCTGGCTCGTCTCCAAATCCTCCGCGATCGCCAGCGGAAAATCCGTCAGCGGACGAGTTGCCACGTCCTCCAGCACCCACGTCCGGTAGCGGCAGCCCACTTCCTCCAGTTCGCGCACGATGGCCGCCGCGATCTCCAAGCTTACTTCGTCGGTGATGACGGTGACTTTTTCCGAAGGGAGCACTCGCAGGCACGCGCGCACCGCGTTTCGCGCCCCCGGCGTCAGTTCCGGATCAAAAGCCATCTGGTTCAGTTGTCGATTGGATTGTTCTGCAGTATTCGTCAGATTCTTCATCAAACTCATTAGCCGGCGCGTGCGGTGGGCAAGCTGTCTGCCTCATCCACGCCGACCTCAGTCTCCTCAATGATGTAGTCCACTACGGCTTTCATGTCGCCGGTCTTGCGGTACACATCCAACTGCCGGTCCGCGCCCGTGCCCATTTTCATAATCTCGCGGATGTACTCCACCTCTTCCCGGCAATCCAGTTCGTCCAGAACGTCATCCACGAAGTCCAGATACTCTTCGATCAGATCGCGCTCCGGAACTTCCATCTGCTTACCGAAGTCGATCAATTTTCCGTTGATCCCATATCGCGCCGCCCGCCATTTGTTTTCCATCAGCAGCGACTTCCGGTAGAGCCGGAATCCCTGGTTCTGCGAGTGCAGCTTATACAGCTTGGCCACCGTCGCCTGGATCAGCGCCGCCAAAGCAATTGTCTCATCTACCCGCATGGGAAGATCGCACACCCGGAACTCCAGCGTATTGAAGAAGGGATGCGGACGCATGTCCCACCAGATCTTCTTCGCGTTATCGATCGAATTCGTTTTCACCAGCAGTTTGACGTAATTGTCGTACTCGCCCCAGCTTGGAAAATAATCCGGCAGATTCGTCCGCGGAAACTTATCGAATACCTTGCAGCGATACGATTTCAGCCCCGTATCCATCCCCAGCCAGAAAGGCGAATTCGATGAAAGCGCCAGCAGGTGCGGAATAAAATACCGCGCATGATTCATCATCTGGATCAGAATTTCGCGATCCTCGATGCCCACATGCACGTGCAACCCGAAAATCAGGTTGGCACGGGCCACCAGCTGCATATCTTCCACAATGTTTTTGTAGCGCTCGCCCGGCGTAAGTGCCTGCACGCGCCAGTCCCCAAACGGATGCGTCGCGGCCGAAGCCAGCCGCAGGCCATTCTCCCGTGCCAACCGGATCATGTGCCAGCGCAACTTCTTCAGTTCTTCCTTAGCCTCTTTGATATTGGCGCAAACCGAAGTCCCAACCTCGACCACCGACTGATGCATCTCCGTCTTGACCCGTTCCTGCAGGATCAATCTGCCCTTCTCAATGATCTCAGCGTGAATATGCGAGCGAAGATCCCGAGTCTCGGGATCGACGGTCTGGTACTCCTCTTCGATTCCAAGCGTGAATGTAGGCGTCATCACGGCATCCCGAGCTGCCAGGCGGCAAGAAGCCAGGCAGTAAGTCCAAGTAGTATACCAATCAGCGAGTGTGGGGGACACCACGAACCACGTAGGGACGGACGCCCTCGCCCGTCCAGCGGGGCAAGGCCGGGCAGGAGCCGGCTTTCATTCAGTAATTGTCAATGAAAACAGTAAGATACCTTCAGGTCTTCGGTCCTCGATCTTCGGTCCTACGCCTTTTTTCGCTTCGGCGCCCGGCTTTCCACCAACCTTGGCCCATTCAAAAACGCCGCCCAGCGCAATTCCTCCACCGGACTCTCCCCGCTGAGCGCCTTCTTCACCGCCATCTCGGCCACCGCATCGACGACCCACTCAAAATTCTCCTGCCCCACCGAAGTAACTTCCGCATCCGGAGCCGGATTCATAAAGTCAATCGCATAAGGCACGCCGCCCTCCACCGCAAACTCCACCGTGTTCAAGTCATAGCCGAGCGCGCGGCACAACGCCCGCGCATCATTCTCGATGCGTTGCTTCAGCGCCGCCCCCGGCTGCGGATTTCCCTTCACATAGCGCTCATGATGCGGCGCCTTCGGATCGTACTTCATCAGGTGCACTTTTTCCTGCCCTATTACGTAACAGCGGTAGTAATCCTCAAACTCCACGCCATGCTGTAGCGTCATGCAAAGGTCGTGCGTCTGGTTATAGTTGTGAAAAAACTCCTCCGGAGAATGCACCTTATACACGTGCTTCCATCCCCCGCCCGAGTAAGGCTTCAAGAACGCCGGAAACCCGACATAGGCAAATATTTCTTCCCAATTCAGCGGGTACATCAGATTCCGCATCGACTTGTCGGTCGTATCCGGTGGATGCTCGTGATGCGGCAAAATCACCGTAGGAGGAATCGCCACGCCCATTTTGTGCGCCAGCGCATAGTTAAAGAACTTATCATCCGCCGTCCACCAGAACGGATTGTTAATCACAATCGTCCCCTGCAGCATCGCGTTCTTCAGATACGCCCTATAAAAAGGGATGTCCTGCGAAATCCGGTCAATGATGACGTCGTACTTCTTCGGCTCATCCATCCGGACGCCGCCGATCTTCACAAACTCGGCCGTAACGCCATCGGCTTTCATGCCATTGATCTTCTCGACCAGCGCCGGCGGGAACGTATTCTCCATCCCAAAAAGAATTCCAATTTTCTTAGCCACAGCGATCTCCTGTCTTGGTGCACCCTTAATAAATGTCATCCTGAGCGGAGTGAGTGCGGCGCGAAGCGCGGCACTCGCGCAGTCGAAGGACCCCTACACCCTGATACGCCTTCGCAATCGCCGCAAGGCATTCTCCCCGCACTGCCACCAACCTCGCGAACGACTACCGCCCAGCGACTGGCGTCTAAAAGTACTTTCCCGCCATCCGCTGCCACAACGGCCAATCATGCTTGCTGTTGTCCCCGTAGATATCCAGCCAATGCGGAATCCCCTTGCCACTCAGAATCGCCGCCATCTTTATGTTCGCGTCCAGACACATATCCCAATCCGACGTTCCCAGTACGATCTTCATCTGCCGGATGCGGCTCAAGAACCACTCATCGCTCATGTTCGACAGATAGTCCGGCGGGTTGTTGAAATAAACGTTGTCGTCGTAGTAGCCATCGAGTTGGCCCTTGATGTCGAACGATCCGCTCATGCTGACGCAAGCCGACACCACATCCGGATGCCGCATGGAAAAATTCAATGCATGATAGCCGCCAAAGCTGCACCCCGTCACCGCGATCTGCGGAGCCCAGTTCTTCCACTTCAAGTGCGGTAGAAACTCGTTGACGACGTAACGCTCGTACTGCACATGCCGCCAGATCCGCGCCCCCGGATGCACGCTCTTGTTGTACCAGCTTTCGCCGTCGACACCATCCACGCAAAACACCTGGATCGCGCCCGCTTCCAGTTTCCCCGCCAGCGCACGGATCATCCCCGCATCCTCATATTCAAAAAAACGTCCCATTGACGTCGGAAAAACGAGAATTGGTTGCCCGGCGTGCCCATACACCAGCGACTCCATGTCGTGCCCTAATTCGTGGCTGTATTGTTTGTTATATTCGCGGTTCATGTGCGCGAGGATTGTAACCGATTGCCTGATCTTCGGCACCGCCGGGAGCGCATCCCCACTGGATCCGCGATTCTAATGCTCCGTCGATCCTGACCGCGGATTGATTCCCAAATGCTTCAGTTTCGATTGCAGCGTTGTCCGCTTCAATCCCAACCGCATGGCTGCTCCTCGCAGCCCGCCAATCTGCCCGTGGCTCTCCCGCAAGGCGCGCAGAATGTGCTCGCGTTCGGTCGCCTCCAGAGTTTCATCCGCGGATTTCTCCGCTGCGACGTTCGTCTCCAGTTCACTCAACGGCGATACCAGCACCGAACCTTGCGTCAGAATCACCGACCGCTCGATAAAATTTTCCAGCTCTCGAACATTCCCCGGCCACTCCCACCCCATCAGTGCATCCATGGTTTTCTTGGGAATGCTGGTGATCGACTTGTTCATCCGCCGGGCGAACTTCTGCACAAAATGTTCCACTAGCAACCGGATGTCTTCCCGCCTTTCCCGTAACGGCGGCACGCGGATCGGAAACACGTTCAGCCGGTAATACAAATCGCTTCGGAACTCGTTTTCGCGCACGCTCTCCGCCAAATCGCGGTTCGTCGCCGCAATCAAACGAAAGTCCACCTTCAACGTTTGCGTTCCGCCCAGCCGTTCGAACTCCTGATCCTGCAACACTCGCAGCAGCTTTGGCTGCAACGCGAGCGAAATCTCCCCGATCTCGTCCAGAAACAGCGTGCCCTTGTCCGCCAGTTCGATCCGTCCAATTTTCTTGCTCACCGCTCCGGTGAACGCGCCCTTCTCATTGCCGAATAATTCGCTTTCCAGCAGCCCCGTGGGAATCGCCGCGCAATTCAATTTGATGAAACTATTCCCGGTGCGCGGACTCGACCAGTGGATCGCCCGCGCCACCAGTTCCTTCCCGGTTCCCGTTTCGCCCAGCAGCAGCACGGTGGCATCGCTGGCCGCCACTTTCCCCACCTGCTCCATGACGGCTTCCAAGGCCTTGCTCTGCCCGATGATTTCCCCGAACCCCAGTTCGGTATCGATTTCCTGTTCGAGATAAAGTTTTTCTTCCGTCAATTTCTTCTTGGCTTCGCGTAAGGCTTCGGCCGTCTCCCGGAGTTCGGTGACGTCGGTGCTGGCGCCGGTGATTCCAATCACCGCGCCCGCCGCGTCAAAAACCGGTTCGATCGTCGTATCGAAATAGTGCTTCTTGCCGCGGTAAGTGAGCTGCATTTCGTCCCGTACTCCCGTTCCGGTCTCCAGCACTCGCCTCCGGACTTCCGTGGCGCGCGCGGCCTCCGCGGCGGCGAAAACGTCGCTCACGGTCTTTCCCAGTTTCTCGCTGTCCGACAACGGAGGCTGCGAATTGTACATCCAGGTGTAGCGCAAATCCCGGTCCTGGTTGAACACCGCAATCGGAGAGTTCTTCAGGGCCACACGGAACCGTTCTTCGCTTTGCCGCAGCGCCTCCTCGGCCTGCCTGCGTTCAGTCAAATCGATAAAGGTGACGAAGTTGCGATCGCCGATCACCCGGCCAAGAACCCGCACATATTTCTCGGTCCCATCGTGACATGTGATCGTAACCTCGTTGGGTTCAATCTCGCCCTTCGTCCTGGCCGCCTCCATGCGTCGTTGCCAGTTCCGGGAAAGCTGTTCCCGATAGACTGGGTCGGGATACGCCAAAGGCCACCACTCCGCAACTGTCGGGAACTGTTCGATCGAATATCCAAACAGTTCGAGGAACTTGGGATTCTGATAGATCGTCCGCTCTTCGTCCCCAGACGTCAGGACCACTCCAACCGGGAGGTGGTCAAGGACAAGTTTTTCAATCCGTTCACGCTCGCGTAAGGCCTCTTCCGCCAGCTTTTGTTCGGTGATGTCCTCCACTAGACCCATGTGCCAACGGCGCGTCTCTCCTTTGCTCCACATCGGCACCACCAGAATCCTCACCCAGCGCACCGATCCATCGGGGCGAACATACCGTTTGTCGGTGTCGTAATTTGCCAGTTCTCCCTCGGCGAGCTGGCGCAGGAACTCACCGGTGTTCCCAACATCATCGGGGTGGGTAATGCTCGCCACGTCGATCTGCAGCAGTTCTTCTTCGCTGCGCCCGGCGATTTCGCAGTACTTCGGATTGACTTGCAGGAAGCGCCCGGTGCACGAATCGACCAGTGCAATGCCAATCGGAGACCGCTCGTAAACTGCCCGGAATCGCAGTTCGCTTTCCCGCAGCATCGCCACTGCCCGCTTGCGCTCGGTGATATCCCGCAAAATGCAGGCAACGCGATCGATCCCAGTTGGACCTTCTATCGGCAGGTAGGTGCAGGCGAGGTCGCGGACACCGAGTCCGGGGTAGTGCTCAGACTGGGCCTCATAGCTGACGATGTGGCCGGCAAAACTCTCATCCAGTTTGCCCTTGACGGTCATTTCATAGAGCTCGGTATGGACGACCTCGGTCACATGACGCCCGATCAACTGCTCTTTGCTGATTCCTCGATAGCGCAGCGCTGCCCGGTTCGCGAGCAGGTAGCGGCGGTCGCGGCTGACCACCACGATCATCTCTTCCAGGTTCTCCACTACTCTTTCGAACTCGCGCAGCCGATCCTCCGCCCGCTTCCGCTCGGTGATGTCGCGCGATATGGACACGCAATATTCCCGGTCCAGTCGCACCTGTTGCATATTCACTTCCACCGGAAACGTGGTTCCATCTTTTCGCCGGTGCACTGTTTCCATGATGGCGAATCCCGACTCCCGCAACTGCTGCCGCACGCGATCGAGCAAACTCTTGTCGGCGTTCGGGTCGATGTCAAAAACCGTCATCGACAAAAGCTCTTCCCGGCTATACCCAAGCTCCATACACGACTTCTCATTCACATCGAGGAAACGCAGGCTCTCCGGATCGATCACCTTAATGGCATCGTTCGATTGGTCCAGCAGCGCCCGGAACAGCGTCAGTTCGCGGATCGTCCGTTCCTGTTCGCGCGCCGTCTTCAGCAGCTCTCCGTTGCTCGCGTGCAACGCTTTCTCCGCCCGCTTCCGTTCGGTGATGTCGCGCGACACCGCCACGCCGTACTCGCGGTCCAGTCGCACCCTTCTTAGATTCACTTCCACCGGAAACGTGGTTCCATCTTTCCGCCGATGCACTCTTTCCGTGGTTAAAAACGCCGCCTCCTGCAACTGTTGCCGCACCCACGTTCGCGAACCTTCGTCGTAATCCGGGTCGATGTCAAAAACCGTCATCGACAGAAGTTCTTCCCGGCTGTACCCGAGCTCCACGCACGCCCTCTCATTCACATCGAGAAAACGCGCGGTCTCCGGATCGACTACCTCGATGGCATCGTTCGATTGGTCCAGCAGCGCCCGGAACAGCGTCAGTTCGCGGATCGTCCGTTCCCGCTCCCCCGCCGTCTTCAGCAGCCGTTCGTTGCTGGCGCGCATTGCCTTTTCCGCCCGCACTCGTTCCGTGACGTCGTGCGCTATTCCCCGCACAATCGGCTTCGCCACTCCTTCGGTGCGCAGTGTGTTGTGATACTCCCAGATCCGCTGCTCGCCCGATCGCGTCAAGACCGCCAACAGGCCGCGAGCCTCGCCCGTTTGCTCGATCTCGTGCAAATAGGCATCGAACTGAGCGTGGAATTGCGGATCGACAAAATCCCGCATTGGCTTCCGCAGAATTTCTTCTACGCTGTAACCCAGCAGACGCGCGGGAACGGGATTGACCGACAGGAATCGGCCTTCCAGGTCGTGGACACACAACAGGTCTTGGCTGTGCTCAACCAGATCGCGATACCAGTCTTCGTCTTCTTCCAGGGCCCGCCGGATCGGGTCCCACGCGACTGGCAACTCTTCCGGGAAGTGGCGCTTCCGTTCCCCAGGGTGCAATGCCATGGCTCACCCCTAAGCGAGCCGCTCGGAATCTTAGTAATTAGTTATTGGGCAGATCTATTCCAGCGGTCGCCCCAAAAATTTTTATTACGCCTAGAGGTCCTTCGAGAATCTCCTCTAAGTCTTGCCTGGTTATAACCTGCACTTACTTAAACTTGTCCGAGTCTCCTCGGTCTTTGTCGGGAAATCTAGCGGAGTATAGTTTTTCGTTAGGCTCTTACGAAATACCACTTTAGTGCACAAGAATGCACGGACTGGCAAGGTTGCTCGCGATAACTCAAGCGCCAAACCTCTCGGCGGCGCGAGCCTTTGCCTTTGCGGCCTCCTCTTCTCGATTCTTCGGCGGGGCACTGGTGTCGAGCGAGTGCAGAAGACGAGCGGAGATACCAGCGATTTCATCGATGGCCGCCAGAAACGCGGCTTCGTTGGCCTTCGACGGTTTATTAAAGCCAGTGATTTTTCTCACGAACTGAAGCGACGCCGCCCGAACCTCCTCGTTGGTGACGGGCGGATCGAAGTTGAAGAGAGTTTTGATATTGCGGCACATCCGGTTACAACCTCCCAGTGTCACATCGATGGATCGGGACTTCTCAAAGCGTGAGAGAAGTTAGTCACCTTTCGAGCGGGCTCGATGGTGACGACCGTGACATTTTCTCATTTTTCTCGCTTTTTTGTGTCCAATCATCGCCCGACAGCCAGTTTGACGCCAGGAGCGTACCATGGTACATTTGTACCATGATAACCGAATCGCAACTCATGATCGAGCGTGTGCAGACCGGCGTGCGCATGGAAAAACGGCTGCTCAAGGTGCTCAAGGCTCTCGCGGAATATCACGACTTGTCCCTGGGTGACCTGCTCGAAGGCATCGTGCTCCACGCCTTCGATGGCAAGACTCCTTTCAGCTCCGAATCGCTCAAACGCATTCATGACCTGAAAAAGTTCTACAGCCTCGACCTCGATTCCAGCGCCAGCCACCGCCTCACCGAAATCAAGCGGGCCTCGCGGAACAAGAGCGCATTGGAAACGAAAACCTCGGAGCGGAACGCCTTGAATAAGAAAATCCCGGATAAGAAAATCCTGGATAAGAAAGTCTCGGAGAAGAAAAAATGACACAAGATCGATTCCCTGCAGCGTTGCGCATCTTGCAGTGGGCGCTGGGCCTGGTAATCCTGGAGGAGTCGCTGCGCTTCGCATTCTCTCCGGGAGCCGCGCAGGCGTTCGCTAAAACCGGGATGCCCAACTTCATTCACCTTACGTTGGCTTATACGGAGATCGTGGCTGCCATTCTGTTTCTGGTCCCGCGGGCCACGGTGATCGGCGGATGGTTGTTGATCGTCGTGCTCGCTTCCGCGATTGTTCTCCATCTGCTGCACGGATGGTTCGATGTAGGAGCGCTGGTGGTTTATGCGGCGGCGGCGTGGGCGGTGGTGGAAGGAAGTCGGCCCCAGCATAAAAAGCGAACATGACTAGCGACGAATGACTGGCGACGAAAATGACTGGCGACGAAAATGACTGGCGACGAGCTGATCCAACAATTCGAGGACGGTACCACTCCCGCCAACACCTTCCACCATGCCGACCACGTCCGGCTGGCCTTCGAGTATCTCTGCCGCTATTCGGTTCTTGAAGCGCTGCAACGATTCCCGGATGCATTGCAGCGGTTTGCCGCAGCCCAAGGCAAAGCGCAGCGCTATCACGAGACCGTTACTTGGGCCTATCTGCTTCTGATTCGCGAGCGCATCGCCCGCGCTGGCAGCGCGCAAACTTGGGAAGAATTCTCCGAGCGCAATCCAGACCTGCTCGCCTGGAAAGGCGGCGTGCTGGCGACTCTCTACCGGCAAGAGACGCTCGACTCCGACCTCGCCCGTCACATCTTCGTCCTCCCCGATCGGGGGTGTGATGTTCTCGGCAGCAAAAAGCCTCGGTCTGGAATTTCCTGACACCTGACACCTGACACCTGCCTCCTTGAAGCCAGGCCACTTCGGCGTTAGTATTTCGAGTTCGCTCCTATCGCGACTTTTTCGAGGGCCGATGCCGCAAAATTACGTTCCCATCTTTCTCTTCCTCGCCGTCGTCGGCATCCTGATTCCGGTAACGCTGCTGATTGCCAGAATCATCCGCACGCAGAGTCCGAACCGCGTCAAACTGATGCCTTACGAGTGCGGCATCGATCCCTACGACGACGCGCGCGGGCGCTACACAGTCCGCTATTACATCATCGCCATACTGTTTGTGATCTTTGACGTGGAAACGATTTTTCTGTTTCCGTGGGCGGTGAAGTTCAAGGCGCTCGGCGTATTCGGGCTGATCGAGATGCTGGTCTTTCTCGTCATTCTGATCGTCGGCTACGTTTGGGTCTGGAAGAAGGGCGCGCTGGAATGGGTGTAGCCGCGACCCTCCCCAATCCGGCTGCTTCCGAGGAAACCTTCAGCGCCAGCCGCTGGACCAGGGGGAACCTGTGGTTTCCGACGCGTATCGTAGTCAGCCCCCTGCGCGTAAGCCGCGTGAAGAAGCGTCTGTTTGGCAGCAACGAGGAAAGCATTTCGATTTCCCAGGTGGCTTCGGTGAAGATTTCGACGGGAGTCGTTTGGTCCGACATTTTAATTGAGTCCACCGGAGGCACCGATCCAATTTCGAGTCACGGCCATCGCAAAGCCGATGCCGTGCGCATCCGCGAGTTGATCGAAGGCTTTCAAGCAGCCCACCAGCAAGCGTTGAGATGACGGTCGTTGACAGAGTCGTTGACGATGACCGCAGCTAGCTGTTAGAAGTGAATGTCCCGAACGCTTGCGCGGCTTTTGTTGCACTCTTTGGAAAACGACAGACCTAGCATGGCCGAGGAAGTCAAATCGCCCGCTCCACTACCGCCGCCGGACGGTGAGAAGAAGCCGACGGCGGAAAAGCCCGCCGCGGCGGCTCCTGCCGCGCCGGCAAAGCCTGCCGCTCCCGCTAAACCCGCTGGTCCCGTCCCGGTGCCCTGGACCTCGCCTATGGTTGAGAAGTACCGGAACCAGTATGGCTCTGGCCTCGACGCACAGACTTATCTGGGACAGAACTACCTTAGCGTTGACCGCTCGCTGATCCCCGACATTCTGCGCCTGCTGCGCGACCAGGAGCAATTCGATTACTGCGTCGATATCACTGCCGTGCATTATCCGAAGCGCGAAAAGCAGTTCGACGTGGTATGGATACTCTATTCTTTTCCTCGCAACGAGCGTGTGCGCGTCCAGACGCAAATTGCTGACGGAGATCCGATCTCATCCTGCGTCTCGATTTGGGCGGCCGCGAACTGGCTGGAGCGCGAAGTTTACGACATGTTTGGCATCCGGTTCGAAGGACATCCCGACCTGAAACGCATCCTTCTACCCGACGGCTGGAAGGGCTATCCGCTGCGCAAGGATTACGGCATTCTGCAGCAAGACAAAGAGTGGGTGCAGATCAATCTCGGAATCGAGAGCGGACAATGAACGTGAATGATGACACCGCCCGTTCGCACCTAGATCGTTCTAATCTCGATCGTTCTAACCTCGATCTCGAAACTCCTGAGAAGCCCTACCTCGATGCCAACGAACTTATCATCAACATGGGCCCGCAGCATCCGGCGACCCACGGCGTGTTGCGCGTCATCCTGAAGCTTGATGGCGAAAAAGTTCTCGGCACCGAGTGCGTCATCGGATACCTTCACCGCGGAGTGGAAAAAATCGCCGAAAACCGCACCTATACGATGTTCAATCCCTACGTCGATCGCATGGATTACGTCGCCGCCGTGTCGAACGGCCTCGGCTACTGCGAAGCGGTCGAGAAGTTGATGAATGTGGAGGCGCCCGCGCGCGCGAAATATATTCGCGTCATCCTGACCGAGTTGAACCGCGTCGCCAGCCACCAGCTTTGGCTGGGCACGCACGCGCTCGATATCGGAGCGATGACGCCGCTTTTCTACACCTTTCGCGACCGGGAAGAAATCCTGAAGATTTTCGAGCGCTACTGCGGCGCGCGCCTCACCACGCATGCCTTTCGTATCGGCGGCTGCCAATATGAAACGTATGCCGGCTTCGAAAAAGACGTGAAGAATTTCCTGACCTTCGTGGCCCCCAAGATCGACGAATACGAGGAACTGCTCACCACCAACCGCATCTGGTTGGAGCGCACCAAGCATGTTGGTGTGATATCGGGCGCCGATTGTGTTGCGCTCGGCGTAACCGGACCGGTGCTGCGCGCCAGCGGCGTGCAGTGGGATCTGCGGAAAGCCCAACCCTACGCCGCCTATTCCGATTTCGATTTCGAAATTCCGATTGGTGAAAACGGCGACACCTACGACCGTTACCTGGTGCGCATGCAAGAAATGCGCCAGTCGCTGCGCATTGTCGAGCAAGCCGTCAACGCTATTCCCGAAGGCCCGATCATGGCCAAAGTGCCCAAGGTGATTAAGCCGCCGGTGGGCGAAATCTATCATTCGATCGAAGCGCCGAAAGGCGAACTTGGATACTTCATCGTCAGCGACGGCTCCACCCAGCCCTACCGCCTGCGCGTGCGCCCGCCCTCGTTCGTCAATTTGCAGGCGCTCGACATCATGGTGCGCGGCGCGCTCGTTGCCGACGTGATCGCCGTCATCGGTACGCTCGACATCGTGCTCGGCGAGGTGGACCGCTGATGCTGAATTCCTTCATGTCGTATCTCGGCAGCACGGTGACGCCGGGCGAAGCGGGGAATCAGTTCTGGGCGCTGATATATGTGCTCATCATTTTCACGGGAGTGTCGGTGGCCGTGATTTGTATGAACTGGCTCGAGCGCAAGGCGCTGGCCCACTTCCAGGTTCGCCTCGGCCCCATGCGCGTGGGCCCGCACGGATTGCTGCAGCCCATTGCCGACGCGCTCAAGCTGATGCTCAAAGAAGACATTATCCCCGCCGAAGCCGACCAGTTCGTTTTCTGGATCGCGCCGCTGATCGGCCTGCTCGCGGCCTTCACGGTTTATACCGTGATTCCGTTCGGCCCTTCACAGGCCGTGAGCGACATGAACATCGGCATCCTGTTTATGCTCGGGGTCTCGTCGCTCGGCGTGCTCGGCATCGTGGTTGCAGGATGGGCTTCGAACTCGCACTATCCGCTGATCGGCGCGCTGCGGTCGAGCGCGCAGATGGTCTCCTATGAAGTCGCCATGGGGCTGGCCGTCGTTTCGGCGATCCTGATGACCAGCATGAACGCCAGCGGCACGGGCACGCTGAGCATGATCGGGATCGTGCAGGCGCAGCAGCAGCAGGGCGTCTGGTTCATCTTCAAATTTTTCCCGCTCGGCTTCATTGCGTTCGCGATTTTCGCCATCGCCATGGTCGCCGAGACCAACCGTGCGCCCTTTGACCTGGCGGAAGCGGAATCGGAACTGACTGCCGGATTTCACACCGAATACAGCGGGCTGCGCTGGTCGCTCTTCATGCTGGCGGAATATGCGGCCATGATCGCCGTCTCTTCGATCGCGGTCACACTCTGGCTCGGCGGCTGGATGCGTCCGTTCCCCAACTTGCTGCATGCGCCGGCGTGGGACTTTATCTTCTCTTTGTTCCCCGGCATCACATTCGGAGGCTTGGCGGCGATTGCCTTTATCGGAACGGCGCGCATGCCGTCGCATTCCTTCTTCAAGATTCAGCGTATCGGGCTCGCCGTTTTCGCTGCGCTGCTCGGCTTCCTCGCGCTGCTGCTGCTGGTGATCGCGGTCGCGGGCCGGTCCGCAGACGCGAGCCTGGCGGCGCGGTTCCGCGAAGGCATCGACTACGTGTATTGGTTTGTGCTCAAAGTTGCCGTCTTTATGTATCTCTTCATCTGGTATCGCGCGACGTGGCCGCGTTATCGTTTCGACCAGTTGATGAAGATTGGATGGAAAGTGATGCTGCCGATTTCGATTGGCGTGCTGATGCTCACGGCCATCTGGGCGTTAGTAGAACCGCCTCTATGGGAGTGGATGAGGGCGCACATATGATCCCGGTCGCGACGCCGTGGTTCTTTTACGTGCTGGCGGGGCTGGCCGTCGCCAGTGGACTGGCGGTCATCACGCGGCGAAACGCAGTGCATTCCGCGCTGGCGCTGATCGTAACCCTGCTTTCCGTGGCGGGTCTCTACCTGATGTTGTATGCCCCGTTCGTTGCCGGCGTGCAGATCATCGTCTACGCCGGTGGAATCATGGTGCTGTTCCTGTTCGTGATCATGCTGGTGAACATCGATCGCGCAGCCAAAGAACGGCAGTTCAATCGTATGTGGCCGGTAGGATTGGTCGCCGCCGGCACGTTGTTCGCGCTGTTCCTGTCCGCATTCCTGAAGGGCAAGGGGTTGTTTCCGGACCGCATGATGAGGCTCGCCGAAGCCTCGAACACACAGGAAATCGCCAATATGCTCTACGGAGAAGCCGGCAGGATGGGTCAATACACGTTCGCCTTCGAGATCGCCTCGCTGCTGTTGCTGGTCGCGATTCTGGGGGCGGTAATTATGACGAAGAAAAAAATCTGATTTTGGGTGGCGCAGCGGTTCACCGCTGCGGTAACCGGCCGGTTGTGAAACCGGCTTTAGCCGCCGAGGTCAGACTGCTCCAAGAGAATATGGTTCCGATAACTACACTGCACTATCTCGTCGTGGCCGCGGCACTGTTCGTGCTGGGCGTGATCGGTGTGCTCACGCGCCGCAACGTGGTGATTGTGCTGATGTCGATCGAACTGATCCTGAACGCCGTCAACCTGAACCTGGTGGCGTTCTCGCGCATGTGGGGAAACCTGAACGGGCAGGTGTTCGCAATCTTCATCGTAGTCGATGCCGCCGCCGAAGCCGCAGTAGGCCTCGGCATTTTGATCGCCTTCTTCCGCAATAAAGAGACGATCAATGTGGATGAGATTGATTTGTTGAAATGGTAGAAGGGCAGCTCTCAGCCATCAGCTCTCAGCTTTCAGTTGCTCCCGAAAGCTGCGAACTGAAGGTATTACTGAGAGCTGATAGCTGAGAGCTGAGAGCTGAAATGCCTTTTCTAAACCACATCTGGCTGATCCCGCTCTTCCCGGCCTTCGGGGCCGCGATCATGTTCTTTTTTGGGCGGAGACTGCAGAAGGCCACGGTCAGCGCGGTCTGCGTCGGCGTGGTCGTCGTCGCGTTCCTATTCGCCTGCTTCACCGTCGTCGAGTACACGCATTTCGCGCATGGCACCGGACGTCCCTTCGAGAAAATTGTCTACACCTGGCTCGGCAGCGGCGACGGACATTTGAACTTTACGAAGCGCGATGGCACCCTGGCCTCCTTCAACGCCGATGCCGGTTTCCTGCTCGATCCGCTTTCCTCTATCTGGCTGCTCTTCGTCACCGGCGTGGGCATGCTCATCCACATTTACTCCATCGGATACATGGCGCACGAAGGCGGTTATTACCGCTTCTTTGGATACATGAACCTGTTCATGTTTTCCATGCTGACGCTCATCCTGGCGAATAACTACATGCTTTTGTTTGTAGGATGGGAAGGCGTTGGCTTGTGCTCGTATCTGCTGATCGGCTTTTACTTTCATCGTAACTCGGCTTCGACCGCGGCCAACAAGGCGTTCATCGTGAACCGCATCGGCGATGCCGGATTCATTCTCGGCGCACTCACACTTTCCTGGTATCTGGGATCGTTTCGCTTCATGGACATCAACGCGCTGGCCCGCAGTGGACACTTCGCCATCGGCGATCCCATTCTCACCGCCGCCGCGCTCCTCCTGTTCGTTGGAGCTTGTGGCAAGTCCGCGCAGATTCCTCTTTATGTCTGGCTGCCCGATGCCATGGAAGGCCCCACGCCGGTTTCGGCGCTGATCCACGCCGCGACCATGGTGACGGCGGGCGTGTACATGGTAGCCCGTTCGAATGCTGTGTTCGTGCTCGCGCCGACTGCGATGAAAACCGTCGCTATCATCGGCGCGCTCACGGCCGTGTTCGCCGCCTCCATCGGACTCGTGCAGAACGATATCAAGCGCGTGCTTGCCTACTCCACCGTTTCGCAGCTGGGATACATGTTCCTGGCCCTTGGCGTCGGGGCCTTTGCCGCTGGCGTGTTCCATGTGTTCACGCATGCATTCTTCAAGGCGCTGCTCTTCCTTGGTTCCGGCTCGGTGATCCATGCCTTAAGTGGCGAGCAGGATATGCGCAATATGGGCGACTTGCAAAAGCGCATCCCCACTACCTACAAGACGATGTTGATCGCCACGCTCGCCATTGCCGGAATTTTTCCCTTCGCCGGTTTCTTTTCCAAAGACGAAATCCTGTGGCAGACGTGGGCTTCGGAAGGGGGCGCGTATCGCATCCTTTGGTTTGTCGGTTACGGCACGGCGCTGATGACCGCGTTCTACATGTTCCGGCTGATGTATCTGACCTTCTACAGCCCATCGCGGATGAGCCACGAGGTTGAGCATCATGTGCACGAGTCGCCGAAGTCGATGACCGTGCCGTTGGTGATTCTCGCCATCTGTTCGATTGGCGCGGGATGGTTGAGTTGGCCGCATAGCCTCGGTGGTTCGGCGCACTTCGAGAAATTTCTGGAGCCCGTGTTCGCAAGAGAAGCAGTCATCTTAGAGGAAGAAGGTAAGTCGGCGCAGTTAGCGGCGGGCGAGAAGGAAGCCGAGCACACCGATAAGACGGAGTATCTGCTGATGTTCTTATCTCTAGGGGCGGCAGCCGTGGGTTGGGGAATGGCGCGCCGCTCTTATCTCCACGCCGCCAAAAATTACCCCGAGCCGATTGCTGTGAAAGCCCCGGCGCTTTACACCGTGCTCTATAACAAGTGGTTTGTTGACGAAGGCTACGATTACGTTTTCACCGGACGCCGCAAAATTGGCGACATCCGCCTCGGGGCCATGGGCGCGGGCGAAGCGTCGTCGTGGTTCGATGCCAAGATTATCGACGGAGCTGTCAACGATGTTGGCTGGGTCACGCGCGCCGTGGCCACGCTTTCGACCTGGTGGGATAAGTGGATCATCGACGGGTTGGGCGTGAACGGTCCAGCCATTCTTGCGCGGATGATTTCTTATCCGGCGCGCCTGTTCGAATGGGGACTGGTGCAGTGGTATGCCCTGGTTATGGTCGCGGGGTTGTTGGGATTTGGCGTGTATTACGTGTGGAAGTGAGCAATTAGCGTTCAGCAATTAGCACTCAGCGTTAGCCCGGAAATCTCGCGATGACCAAAACTAAATGCTGAATGATAAGTGCTAAATGCTAAGTGCTGGAGTTAGCGCGAAGACCGTAGCCACTGAGAACTGAGAACTGGCAACTGGGAATTGCTCTTATGCAGAATCATATACTTTCGATCATCCTCTTCACGCCGCTAATCGGCGCGCTTTTTCTCCTGTTCGTCCCCAAGGAGAACAAAGACGCGATTCGTTGGATTGCCAACCTCTTTGCTCTCGGCGGGTTCCTGATCTCTCTGCCGCTGGTGCCGATGTTCTGGGCGTTGCGCTTCGAACCCGGCTTCAAGTTTCTCGAGGGCACTCCTAACAACTGGATTCCCTCGATTGGCGCGGGTTACAACCTGGGCATTGACGGCATTTCGTTTCTGCTGATCATGCTGACCACGCTTCTCGGATGGATCTCGATCCTATCTTCGTGGACCGCCATCGAGACAAGAGTCAAGGAATATTACGTCTGGTTTCTGGTCTTGCAGACCGGCATGCTCGGCGTCTTCATGGCGCTAGACTTTTTCCTCTTCTTCGTTTTCTGGGAAGCGATGCTGGTTCCCATGTATCTCCTGATCGGCATCTGGGGCGGCCCGCGCAAACTTTATGCCGCCATCAAGTTCTTCCTGTATACGTTGCTGGGCTCCGTGTTGATGTTACTTGGCATCCTGTTTCTCTACTTCCATCACCACACACTTACTGGCGTTTTCACCTTCAGTATTCCCGAGCTTTATAAGACGGCGCCGCTCATTCCGTTCAACATCGCCATCTGGCTCTTCGTAGCTTTTTTCATTGGATTCGCCATCAAAGTCCCCATGTTCCCCTTCCACACCTGGCTGCCCGATGCCCACGTGGAAGCGCCTACTGCCGGCTCCGTCATTCTGGCGGGCGTTTTGCTGAAGATGGGTACGTACGGCTTCGTGCGCTTCTCGCTGCCATTCTTTCCCTCGGTGGTCTCCCATCCCAAAGTGCAAAGCTGGGTGATCGGCCTCTCACTAGTCGGCATCATCTACGGCGCACTGGTTTCACTCATGCAGAAAGACATGAAGAAGCTAGTGGCTTACTCGTCTGTAAGTCACCTCGGTTTCTGCACCCTGGGAATCTTCGCGCTGAATTCCGCGGGCTTGACCGGTTCGGTGCTGCAGCAGATCAATCACGGCATCTCGACCGGCGCGCTCTTCTTGATTGTCGGCATTTTGTATGAGCGCCGTCACACCCGCGAGATCGTGGAGTATGGCGGCATCTCGAACGTCATGCCGCTCTACGCAACCATCACCATGATCATGTTCCTCTCGTCGATGGGATTGCCTTTGCTGAACGGATTCGTCGGCGAGTTCACGATCCTGCAGGGAGCCTTCACCGCCAACTGGAGGTGGGCAGCATGGGCGGCGCCCGGCGTGGTTTTGGCGGCGGCTTACTTGCTCTGGCTCTATCAGCGTGTTTTTTTTGGTACCGTGACGAATCCCAAGAATGAGAAGCTGCACGATTTAACGCCGCGCGAGATCCTTACGTTTGTGCCGCTGATCATCATGGCCTTCTGGATCGGCCTTTATCCCAAGCCGTTTTTCCAGATTCTCGAGCAACCGGTCAATCAGATTGTGCAGACGATTCATAACAACTCCAACCCCAACGCGCCCGCGAACGCACAAGTTGCACCTGCGCAACGGACGGCCGACGTCATTGGAGCGAACGTAATCGAACCGAAAGTCGCCGGATCGAAAGCGAGTAACTAAGTGCGAGGAATCTCCCCAGTCGAATACCGGTTGATGTTGCCGATGGTCGAACTTGCCATCTTCGCGCTCGGCATTCTGCTGATTGACCTCATGATTCCGCGGGGATGGAAATGGATCAACGCCGTGGGCGCCTTTGCCGGCGTGTTGTTTGCGGCTGTCTGTGTATGGCAAATTCAGTCGACCCTGCCGAGGGGCGCAGTCGGGTTCTATAACTCGCTGCTAGTCGATCGTTTCGCGATTTATTTCTGGTATTTGTTTCTCGCGGGAGCAGCCATCGCCATCCTGATGTCCGTGCACTATCTCGATGTGGAAGATGAACACCACGGCGAATATTACTCTTTGCTGCTGCTCTCCGTGGTGGGCATGATGTGCCTGGCGGCGGGAATCGACATCGTCCTGCTCTTCATCGGGCTTGAGCTGATGGCAATTTCCACCTACGTGCTGGTTGGTTTTTTGCGCCGCGACCGGCGCTCCAACGAAGCGGCTTTGAAGTATCTGCTGCTCGGGGCATTTTCGTCGGGCATCTTTGCCTATGGCCTCTCGCTCTTCTACGGAATTTCCGGCAGCACCAATCTGAGGGATATTGTGCGCGCCGTCTCGGGGCAGAATCCGCACAATCCGGTGATGGTGATCGCGCTGCTGACAACCATGACCGGATTGCTGTTCAAGATCGCCGCCGTCCCGTTTCACCAGTGGGCGCCGGACGCCTACGAAGGCGCACCCACCAGCATTACTGGCTTCATGTCGGTCGCAGTGAAGGCGGCGGCATGGGCGCTGCTGCTTCGCATACTAGTGTATGGGTTGTGGCCGCTGCGCTCCGTTTACACTCCCGTCATGGTGGTTGTCGCCATCGCCACCATGACCGGCGCCAACTTCGCGGCACTCACTCAGACGAACACGAAACGGCTGCTGGCTTACTCTTCGATTGCCCACGTCGGTTACATGCTGCTGGCCTTTGTAGCCATGGGAACGTCGCCGATCGGCAGCCCGGGCTTTCGCGACGGCTTCAAGGGAATCCTGATCTACTTGCTCGTCTATACGTTCATGAACCTGGGAGCCTTCGCGGTGATTACTTCGTTGCGGCAGCGCAATGTGATTGGCGACGAACTCGACGACATGGCCGGACTCTACCAGCGCGCACCGGTTGAAGCTGCGCTCATGTTGCTATTCCTGCTTTCCCTCGCCGGCATTCCGCCCGCCGCCGGATTTCTGGGCAAGTATTACATCTTCCTGAGCCTGATCGAAAGCGGACATTACGGACTAGCATCGCTCGGCGTGCTCTACTCGCTGTTCGGACTTTATTACTACTTGAAGATTGCGAACGCCATGCTGATGCGCGCGCCGATGGAGACCGGACGGCTGCCTGTCAGCCTCGGAATGCGTTGCGCGGTGGGCGTGACGGCGCTGGCGACGATCGTAATCGGAGTTTACCCCGAGCCGTTTATTCGCAGCGTCAACTGGTCGCTGGGGATCGCGCAAACTCCGCCTGTGGCAACCAGGCTGAAGTAGCCCGCAAGCTGCCAGCAAACAAAATGCTGCGTAGCGCTTCAGGTTGCTCGCAGCTCGAAGCCCGCGGATCGACTCTGATTTACAATTCTTTCGCATGCCCGAGCCCCCCAATCCTCCGGAGAAGAAAGATCCTTTCGTCTCGCTGGCCCGCTATTCCGAGATCGGATTCATTATTCCGGCGGCGGTCCTGCTTGGTTTCTTCTTGGGCAAGCTCGCCGATTACTGGCTGCATACTAAGTGGCTTTATCTGGTCGGACTGTTGTTTGGCGCGGTGGTTGGATTCTGGCAGATGATCCGCATGGCCATGGGCGCTTCCAAAGACGAATGACGAAAGACGAATGACGATGAATCATGACGACGAATGACGAATGATGATGAATGATGAACGAGCGTGAGCATTTCGACCAGCCCGCAGAAACTCTGTCGGCCGAGACTCGCTCTGAACTCATAGCCTATAACCGCATCATTCCTCGCGTGCTGCGCAATATGATGTTGCTGAGCATTCTGCTGCTGGCGCCGGCGTTCTGGTTTTACCGTTGGCCCGGATCGATCGGATTTGCCTTTGGGGCGGCGGTTTCCTACGTTAATTTTCGCTCGCTGACGCGCGGCGTAGAAGGGCTGACCGATCGTATCGTCAACCGGAACAGCCGGGAGAAAGGCGGCCGGATCATCCTGCGCTTCCTGGTGCGCTACGGGTTGGTAGGCGCTGTTGCCTATGCTATATTCAAAGGTTCTTCCCTGGCGTTTCGCGGCTTTCTTTGGGGCTTATGCGTGCCGGCGGCAGCCCTCATGGTGGAGGCGGTTTGGGAAGGTTACACGGCTTTCCGGCGGACGTCGTAAGCCTGTTGTAAGACTGTCGTAAGACTTAAAGACTGGTGAAGAATTTGTCATCCCCATCGAAGCGAGGGATCTGTAGTTTCCTCAATCGCCGGCGAATTACAGCTCCTTCGCTTCGCTCGGGATAACAAATTCTAAATAACTATTGAACTCTTAAAATGGAACAACTGGCTTTTACCGCACTTCTGAATCGTCTGTTCGGCCCGGGCGTCCTGGCGTTGCTGCAGACGCTGCACATTCATCCCAGGCATCCGGCAACTCCGATCTCTAACCCCTTTGCGATGGAGTTGCTGGTCGTGCTGCTGCTCACAATATTCTTTATTGCCGTGCGCTCGCGCCTTTCAGTCGAGCGTCCGGGTGGGTTGCAGCAGACCATGGAAGGGATCCAGGGATTTGTCAATGACCTGGCCAGCGAGACCATCTCGCATCATCCGGAGCAGTTCGTCCCGTATCTGACCGCGCTCGGGCTGTTCATTTTGAGCTGCAATCTGATTGGTTTGGTGCCCGGCCTGGAATCGCCCACGGCGGTGCCGGTCGTGCCGCTCGGATGTGCGCTGCTCACGTGGTTTTACTATCACGTTCAGGGTGTGCGCGCGAATGGGCCTCTGGGTTACCTAAAGCACTTTATGGGGCCGCAAGAGGGCATGCCTGTGGCCGTCCGGGTATTATTGCCGATTCTCTTGTTCCCGATTGAGCTGTTCAGTCACGCGGCCCGCGTCCTGTCACTGACGGTCCGTCTTTTCGCGAACATGTTCGCCGGCGAGATGGTGACCCTGGTATTTTTTTCGCTGGTGCCCCTGGGAATTCCGATTCTGTTTGAGGGCTTGCACATCGGCGTTTCGTTTATTCAGACGTACATTTTTGTGCTGCTCGCCTGCGTTTATCTGGGAGAGGCAACAGCGCATGAGCACTAAATCAGTACCCGGTACCCAGTATCCAGTGAGAGATTTTCTGGATTCTGGGTACTGGGTACTGGTAACTGGCAACTGCCTTTCAGCGTGAGGGCGTTGGCTTCCATGAGCACGACGTCAACCACCCACTGGGGCAATTCATATAAGGAGAAACAAATGCGGAAAATTGTGATGTTGCTGTTTGTGATGATGATGTTCTCTTTTCTCGCTGTCCCGGCATTTGCGCAGACGGGCGCAGGCGGGTCTAGCACAACCAACTGGGTGGTGATCACTTCTGGTTTCGCGATCGCCCTCGCATCCGGACTGGCGGCGCAAGCCCAGGGGCGTACGGCGTCGGCGGCATGCGAAGCGCTTGGACGCAATCCGGCCGCCCGCGCTGGCATTCAGGTGGCGCTGATTCTCGGCTTGGCGTTCATCGAATCGCTGGTGTTGTTCACGCTCGTGATTATTTTCGTGAAAGTAGCGTAGGCGAGTCCGCGGTTTTGCGAACTTGCTTTCTATAACTTGGTTTGCGAATAGGCCCCTGCAAGCGCGGGGGCTTTCTTTTCTGCGGAATCGTTGTGTGGAAATGCCTGGAAGCGACGGTTGCCGAGACGGCAAGCCGATTTCCTGCATTCATTTCGTGGGAGTGGGCACTTCCTGAGAGCCGAGAGCTGAGAGCTGAGAGCTTCTACGTGCTTCTGCGTTCGCCGTCCCAGTCGGCGGCGCGATTCTCGGGGATTTTTTGCAAGGCCTCGACCAGGACGCGGCGGAGGCGGTAGCGGCTGTCGAGGTCCATGCCGACGAACTCGAAACCGATTTCATTGACGCGGGCACGGCGAAGAAGAACTTCGCCGCGGATTTTTTTCACGCCCAGCGAAATTTCGACGTGGGCTTCGGAGCCGACGCGAAGATTGTCATTGCGCGTGCCCATGCCGCCGCCCAGACTCATCTCCCGCATAACGATGTTCGACTTTCCCCAGGAACTGGAAAGCGTGGCGGAAAGCGTGCGCGGCAGGACGATCCGCTCGTAGCGACGCTGACGGACCCAGGGACATCCGGGACCTGAATCGAGCGGAGCGATGGCGAGTTCGCCGGCCTCCAGGCCGCTCTCGGCGAGAGCCTGGGTGCCGTGGCGAGGATCAATCTTGGAGAGCGCCTGAATAGCGGCGATCCTCAATTCGCGGTGCTGGCTATAGCCGAAGAATTTCTTGTCGTCGACGATGGAGCGCAGAACGGGAACGGCCTCGCTCTCGCGCAAACGTCCGAGTGACTCGATGGCTTTCAGTTGCACGAATGGCGGTCGATTGCTGACCTCACCGACCGTAGCCAGCGCGATCAGGCTGGAACTGGCGTTGTGGTCCTGGCTCATGCCAATCTCGTCGATGGCCTCGGGCAGAATAAGTGGGTCGAGTAGTTCGAGCAGTTCGAGCAGCGTGCGTCCGCGGTCGGGCGCGGCGCCATACGCGATCTGGCGGACGATGACGTCCTGATAGAAGCGGTTGAACTCGCCCATGCGCGAGGGCAGCAACTCCAGCAACGAAGTCACCGCGAGGCGGCTCATCAGGCCGACGGCGGAGGCAGCCTGGCGCGGCTGTCCCAAGCGCAGCATGTCGCGCAGATCGTCGACGGCGGGCTGTCCCAGTTCACCGACGAGTTCGACAATGCGATCGCATTCGACCCGTCTCTGCGCCCGGAAGAACCGGTCAGCCAGGTGTTCGACGGAATTTCTGGGCAGCTGCTGCAGGACGTTGATCAGATCCTCGGGCACCTGATCGGCGTTGATGGCTTCTTCGATCATTTCGGGCAGGCGATTTTCGATGCCTACGCGCGAGCGGATATCCTGCACCAGCGCAGGCCGTTGCTGGCTTACTCGTTCCAGCGATTCACAGAGTTCGGCGACGGCTTTGTATTTCTTGCGGCTGCAGGCTTCCTGCCCAAAGCGTGCGAAGGCGGCGCTCAGCAGACTCTGAATCTCGCTATCATTTTCCGTGCCCAGTTTCTCCGCGATCAGGGCGACGGCATTGGGCATGACTTCATCCGGCGCGTCGGCAAAGAGGTCGGCGAGTTGCGCGAGTCCGGTGGCCGTCTTGCGTCGGGGATCGGCATCCTTGGCGTCGACGCCACTGCAGTAGTTGGCAAGAATTTTGGAGGCCAGCTCATTGTCGTCGCGTTCAAAAAGAATTTCGACGAACTGCCGAATGTTTCGCGGCGGCACACAGGCGGCTTCGCTCGAGAGCAGAACGCTTTTCTTGCCCGCCTCGGGAATCTCCGCCCAGAACATGCGGTCGAGTATGTCGGCGTGAGACTCAACCATGATGCCGGCCTTGGACATTTTATCTTCCTGGACGCGCAGAATCTGGCGCAGCGTGTCCATCTGCCGGCTCATGTGCTCCATCATCGCGTGGACGGCGTTGACCTTGACATCGCCCCGCTGATAACGGTCCAGAGCGAATTTGATGGCCATGCTTTCCGCCGCCTTCATCAGAAGCGGGGTGTCATTGCCATCGCTGGGTTTATTCAGAGAAGCCTGCGCCGCCAGACTTTCCAGCAACTGGGCAAGATTGACCTTGGCGCCATCGGGCGCCTTGCCCAGTTCGACCCGGAGGTTTTCCGGAGAAGAGTTCGGATCCTGCATCGCCTGGCCAAAATGAGTGAGCAGGCGAATGGTCTGGATGACTTCTTCTTCCTGTAAAGGAACGACGCCACCGGTCCAATTTCCGGTTGCGGATGCGCCCGACCCTGCCCCGCCCGTCCCTATGCCGCCCGGAATCGGGATGCTGGGGACGCTGCCGAGGGGTGCGCCGCCAGAACCGCCGGCGCTCGCTCCCTGGGCCGCGGCAATCAGTTGCAAAAGTTTCTGAGGATCATTGAGCCACTGCTTCGCTTCCGGGCCGAGCGCCTGGGCGGCGATTTGGGCGGCCATGGAATATTCACCCGTGGCGGGATCGGCGGCGATGAACTTGACCTCATTGATGCGGATCGAGGAATCCTTGTTATCGCCCAGAGTTTCCTTAATCTGCTTGGCGAAGTCCTGCGCTTTCGATCCACCCATGGCAAAGGCCCGCACCAGGCGGGTAAAGTCATCGAGCGTGACCTTGCTGGAGAACATGATGCTCGAAAGGCCGGCCGCATTCAGCAACTGTGCGAAGCTCCGCTCGGCTTGTCCCGCTTCGAGCGGAATGCCATCGAGAAGAAGTTTGTTGTCCGACACGCCCAGCAGAAAACCCGTGTCGCCGCTTTTCGGCAGCGCCTGCTGCAGTTCGCTCCAGGTACTCTGGAACTGACCTTCCGTGCGTTTGTGGTTCACTCCATACAGCCGCGTGTACTTGACCAGAATATTGAGGCTGTGCAGGAAAGACCGAGCAGACGCGTTGCGACTGGCGTCGGTTTGGGCGGCGTTAACGATAACAGCCTCCTCTCAGTAAAGAGTGTTGCCAATAAGATTAAGCGCGAAAGTGACCCAATGCACGATTACGGAAGTAATTGAGCGAATGAGGCGGTTGGGTGCGACCGACAACCCGGAGGGACAAGTCCCTTTGGGATGGCGCGCGCTACACTGGAGCCAGTACCTGGTTCGAGGTTGCGGAAAAACTCCGGTTTCGTATCAGGGTATCGCTTTAGCGATACCGCAAGTTGAGGCGATTAGCGGGCGGCAGCCCGCGGGTTTGATTCCGTCTTTAGAGAGGCCGCGACTTCACACTCTGCCGAAGAGTTCGACGTTGCACTTGATTTTGGGTGGCGCAGCGGTTCACCGCTGCGATAATTGGCCTATTTTCATTGCGGCTTTAGCCGCTGAGGGACGGGGGCCATCCGAGAACTATGTGCGAGCACGAATGGGAAGGGCCGCGAAGACCCGCGCCCTCAAGAGAATTCCGATGAAGATTGGCGTGCTTTTTTTTGGAGTATTGAAGGACCTGGTAGGCCGCTCGGGCGAGACCATCGATCTCCCCGAAGGGGCAAAAGTGCAGGAAGTGCTCTCCCATTATGGCAGTGAGGCTCCGCAGTTCGAAGCGATGGTACCGTCGCTGGCGATCGCGGTGAATCGGGAGTATTCCGGACCGGAGCGAACCTTGCGCGAGGGTGATGAAGTCGGGCTGTTGCCGCCCGTGAGCGGCGGGTCTGCGGAAACCAACGCCGTTCGGGATGAGGTTCGGCGTGATGAAGTGCGAAATGAAGTGCGAATTGTTCGCGAACCAATCGATCGAGAGTCTGTCGTCAAGCGCCTGAAGCGGCCCGAGGATGGCGCGGTCGTGATTTTCGACGGCGTAGTACGGAACCATACGCGTGGCCGGCACACGCTCTATCTGGATTACGAAGCGTATGAAACGATGGCGCTCAAGCAAATGGAATCCCTGGCGCGTGAGGCGCGGCCGCGTTTTGAGGTGCGGGGAGCATCGATTGTTCATCGGCTGGGCCGGCTGGAAATTGGCGAAACGAGCGTGCTGATCGTGGTGGCGGCGGCGCATCGCGGCGCGGCGTTTGAGGCTTGCCGCTGGATCATCGACACGCTCAAGAAGACCGTGCCGATCTGGAAGAAAGAATATTTTGAAGATGGAGCAGTGTGGGCCGACGGCGAAGCGTTTCCCGAAGAAATTCGACGGCCGGCAGGCACAGCGGGCAAGCCGGGTGCATCCAAATGATTGTGTAGAGACGGAGCTTGCCCCGTCTGAGGGCCATTCGAGAACTATGTGCGAGCAAGAACGGGAAGGGCACGGCTTCACAGCCTGCGGAAAATTCGATTTTGCATTCGATTTTGGGTGGCGCAGCGGTTTACCGCTGCGGTAACTGCATTGTCTTGAATGCGGCTTTAGGCGCCGAGGTATCTTAAAACTCTGAAACTCTGAAACCTGGCTTTTTGAATCTTTTCATGAAGCATATCCTGCACCTCGTATTCTTTCTCTCGATCATTTCCGCCGCCGCCCAGTTGTTCGCGGAGGAACCGGAAACCACCATCAAGGTCGACGTAAAGCTGGTGAACGTATTCGTGACGGTGACGGATGCGCGCGGCGCTCCGGTGGCCAACCTGCAGAAGGAAAATTTTGTGCTGAAAGAGGACGGCAAAGAGCAGAAGATCGCGATCTTCGACAAGGAATCGGCGTTGCCGCTGTCGATTGTGCTGGCGGTGGATACCAGCCTGAGCACCAGGAAAGATCTGCCGCTGGAGCTGACCTCGGCGCGCAAGTTCGCGCACGCGATTGTGCGGCCACAGGACGGGCTGGCCGTGTACAAGTTCAGCGAGATCGTGAGTCAGATGGTGCCCTTCACTTCCGATTTGAAAAAGATCGACACTGGAATTGATCGCGAGCGCAATGGTTCGGCGACAGCGCTGTACGATGCGGTTTTTCTCGGATCGCAGGCGCTAAGCCGCCGGCAGGGAAGAAAAGTGATGGTCGTGATCACCGACGGCGGAGACACCATGAGCCAGGTGAACTACAAAGAAGCGCTGCGCGCCGCCCAGGAGGCGGAAGCGATTATTTACAGCATCATCATCGTGCCCATCGAAGCGGACGCGGGGCGGGACACTGGCGGCGAGCATGCGCTGATTCAGATCTCCTCGGATACAGGCGGCAAGTATTACTACGCCAAGTCGCTGGCGCAACTGGACGACGCCTTCCGCCAGATCAGCGACGAACTCCGAACCCAATATTTGCTGGCCTACTATCCTTCCGAGCGCCATTCGAATTCGGAATTCCGTCAACTGCGGGTGGACCTGACGAACGCGCCGGCGGGCGGTCCTTTTCAGTCGCATTATCGCGCCGGCTACTACACGCGCAAGGGCACGTTCTGAGGGGCTGTCCGATTTCAAGTAGAGACGCGGCTTGCCGCGTCTCCGCCACAGAATGAGAGGGGCAAGCCCCGTCTCCACACGAGAGAGCGCTTGCTCCCGTTCGCTCCTAAGGTAAAAACGCGGGTAGTGTCTTAAACACTTAAGACAAGACCAAAACGCGTACATCGCGCCGGGGAAGTGGGCGCATCTAGTAAACTGTTCCATTCCATTGCTGTCGAAACTTTAAGACCCTTAGACGCGGAATCGCTTCCAGGTTCTACTTGAGGTTCTGCCCCAGGAGAGTCACTTTGTTCGATTGCTCGGGCTTGCGTGTTTGTCGTTCCCTGCTTATTCGCCTATTACTCATTGTTGTCGCGCTCACCGTTTCGTTGTGGGGGCAGAATGAAGCCGAGACAACCGAAAACCCCACCACCGGCACCATTCAGGGCACGGTGCGGGATGACGCCGGCACCCCCGTCGAGGGCGCGCGAGTTTTGTACAGCTCGCAGGCGGCCGACACCCGGGGCGTGACCCGCTCTGACAAGGACGGCAAGTACGTTACCGAGCAGGTGCCGCCCGGCGCTTACGTGGTGCGCGTAGAGGGCCGCGACATGCAGCCGGTCGAAAGCAACGTGACCGTGGTGTTGGGCGCGGCCGCCACCGCCGATTTCAAGCTGGAATGGATCAATCCCGGGCCAGTGCGGCTGGAGAGTACCTTCACCGGCGACGCTCCCGACAAGCTGCCGATTAACGGGCGGAACTATCTCACTGCTGGGGAGCTTGAGCCGGGAGTGCAGGCGGTGGATGGAACCATTCTTAATCCCGGCAAGAGCGCAATCCAATCACTCTCAAGCGACAGCCAACTGGCGCGAACCACGCACTACGACATGGATGAAGTCGAGGTGATGGATGAGACCAAGGGTGCAGCCGAACTGAACCTGCCAGCCGAGGCGGTGCGCGAAGTGATCGTCTCGCGCGCCACGCCGGAATTGTTTCAGTCGCTGAACGCCACCGGTGCGGTGCGGGTCACCACCCGCTCCGGTGGAGACGAATGGCACGGCAATCTGTTTGGAAATCTGCGCGACCAGACCCTCGGCCTGGCCGGTTTTCCCTCTGGACCCGACGATTACAGCCGGCAACAGTATGGATTTGGGGCCGGCGGCGCGGTGATCAACGATAAGGCGTTTCTCTTCGTCGGTGGAGAACGTACCAAGCAGGATGGTTTCCTGCCGATGTCAACCGCGGATTTGATTTTGCCAACCGCGTCCGAAGCTTCTTCCGGCGCTTTCAACCAGACCGGCCTGCAGAGCGCTTATTTTCGCGAGAACATGTTGACGGCGCGCTTGGATTACAACTTCAGCGACGACATGAAGGGCTTTGCCCGCTTCAGCTACGACAACGCGAATGAGATCGGCCCTTCCGATAGCCTGTCGAATTTTCGCAATCAACTGAATATTCCGGCGGTCGTACTCGGGCTGGATTGGAACCGGGGACGCTACGTGAATAGCGCCCGCTTCGGCTATCAGAAGATGGTGAACGCGATCAATCCGGCGCTGGGCGATTCGACGATTCTCGGAGCGGCGCCTTTCCACATGCAAATCGGATCGTTTGCCCTGGGCCCGAGCGTATTGGGTCCGCGGCAGACCATTCAGCGCGACCTTTTCGGGCGCTACGACAGCCGCACCATTTACAAGGTGAAGCACGCGATCCGTTTCGGGGGAGCGGTTCATCGCATCACCCAGGGAGATTTCTACGCGCCCGGAAATTATGGTCCGTCCGTGACCAGTTCGGACGGACTCGCCGTGATCAATGCCATCAACAGCACCCCAACCCTTTTTCCGCTTTACTCCGGCGACCCGCGCGGAGCGGCCGACAATCCTCTGAACTATCCCGTGGGCACGGTCACGATTTTCAATGGCCTCGGGAATTTCAGCGAGAACCCCGCCTTCAACCGCTCGACCGGCGGTCACTACGACACCCGCTTCGAGGGCTACTTCGGCGACACCATCAACGTGATTCCCAACGTGAACGTCAACCTGGGCGTGAATTATGTGTTCGACACCGGGCGCACCAACGGCGACTTGCCGCCGGTGCCCTGTTCCGCGATCAACACGACCATCGTGCACACTCCCCCCTGCACCATTGGCTATATTCTCGATCAATTCGATCTGCTTTCGCTGCAAACCGTGGGCGTGGCTCAGTCCCTCGGCAGGCAGGTAACCGAACCCGATCACAATTTCGCCCCGCAGGCGGGTGTGGCATGGGATCCGGGACACAATGGGAAGACCGTGGTGCGGGCCAGCGGCGGGATGTTCTTTGACAATTTCCTGTTGCAGAATGCGTATCAGGATCGCATCAACCGCTTGTCGAACGGTCAATACAACCGCAGCCTGACCCTGTGTCCGACGGGAGCGGTGCTGTTTCCGGACGGATCGGTGGTGAGTTCGGTGACGACTTCTCCCGGGCAAACGCTCGATATCGCCACGCAGATTTGCGGACAGCCCATCGGCACTGTTTCCACGGCAATTCAGGATCTGCAGTCGCAGTTCCTGGCGGCGCAGTCGGCGGTCACCGGCGGCCCCAACGTCTACTCGCTGGCCAACAGCATTGCGAATTTTGGAGGCATGCTCGCGCCCGGTTTCAAGACCCCGCGAATCGTGAAGATGTCCGGTGGAATTCAGCACCAGATCGGAGAGCGCGGCATGTTCTCCGCCGACTACTTGCGCGAGCTCGGCACCCAATTTCCGCTCGGCCTTGACACCAATCATGTGGGAGACGCGAACCTCCTGAACGACGGCGACAATTCCAACCCCAACCAAAATAACTATGCGGCGGAGTTGTCGGCGATCAATGCCACCTTGTTGGCGAATCCCAAGTCGGCGGGATGCCCGCCCGCGACCTTCAACAACGCCAGTTCCCAAGCAGCCGTGGATTGCTACTTGGCCAACGTGCCCACCGCAAGCATCACGGATTTCGCGCGCCATGGCCTCGATTCGTCGAATGCGTTCTGCGGACCATTTCCCTGCTCTGTGTTAGGCAAGCAGCAAGCGGCGTTCGGCGGAGTCAATCCAGCGGTGGGCTCGAACGTTATGTACTTTCCCGGAGGCCGCTCAAAGTACACAGGTGTGCACCTGCAATACCACGGAATCACCGGGACCAACCCGCTGCGGCGCGTGCAACGGCTGGAAGTGGCGATGTCTTACACGCTCTCGCGCTATCGCACCAACATCGCCGAGCCGAATGGCAGTGGTGGAGATTATTCGCTGCTGAACGTCGCGGAAAACTTCAGAAGTGCGCACCGGGGATATTGGGGAGACGCAGGGCTCGACCGGACGCACCAGCTTACGTTCATGCCAACGGCGGATTTACCACACGCGGTGCGGCTTTCCATGATCGCGCATCTGGCGTCGCCACTTCCACTCAGCGCTTACGTTCCTCAGCAGGACGGAGGCGGAGTCGCCGGGGAAATCTTCCGCAGCGACATTACCGGCGATGGCACGGTGGGCGACCTTTTGCCGGGAACGTTTATTGGCAGCACGGGAAAATACTCAACCACGAATGTCACCAGGGCCATCGCATACTACAACAGCAACGCCGCCGGAAAGTTGACCCCGGCCGGTGCGGCGCTGGTGAGTAGTGGTTTGTTCCGCGCCAATCAACTGCAACAGCTGGGCGCCTATGCGCCTCTGATTCAAGGCATACCGTCGGATCATTACGCGGAAGCGCCCTGGCTGAAGACGATGGATCTGCGACTGAGCCGCCCATTTCAGGTTAGCGAGCGGGTTAAGCTCGAACCGAACGTCTCCATATTCAACGTTTTCAATTGGGCCAACTTCGGCGGACCGGGGAACCAGTTAAGCGGTGTCATGGATGGCGCGCCCGGCAATGCCCTGAACAACGCCAGTTCGGCAGGATACTGCGGCAACTCAACCACCTATTGCACCTCGCGACTGGACCGCGTTCTGCCCGGTTCGGGCACGTACGCGAACGGGGCTCCGCGGCAAATTGAGTTCGGATTAAGGGTTAACTTCTAACCGCCTGTTGGACTGTCCCGCAAATTCGTGGCATAGATCTACCCTGTCACCCTGAGCGGAAAAAGGCCAAGCGCGAAGCGATTGGCCTTGCGGAGTCGAAGGGCCCCTACCCCTCCCATGACGTATCCAGAGCTATGTCGCGAATTTGCGGGACACCACACTAGCAGGCTGCGGAAAGACTCGATTTCGGGTTTTGGGAAGGGCACGAGTTCCACTCGTGCCGCTAAACCGTCGCAAATACTTTGGCGCTTTAGCGCCTGAGGTCAGCTCTTAGCCCGCATAGCGACTTGCTCCGCGTGCTTGCGGAACACCACACTAGTTGTTTGGAGGCGTGCCCGGTTGACCCTGCTGCTGTCTCATCTGCTGGATCTTCTGCAGGTTCTGCTGCATCGCGTCCGCGCCGTGCTGCAGTCCCAGTCCGTTGTCGGGCGGCGGCGTGGGCGTGGGCGCGGTCTGGCCCTGGTTTTCCGCATCTTCCTGATCAGCGTCGGCACTATCGTCATCGTCTGCCGCCTGCGGACTCACCGCCGGGGGCGTCCCTGGCTGCGGAGGCATCATCCGGCCCCCAGGAAAAAATCTACCCGGCGGCTGCGGCATACCCGGCCCGAGCGCGGCGCGGTCCGGCGGCGTATACGCAGGGCTGGGCTGGTCAACGACTGCGACCGTTTGCGCTTCCCCGCTGCCGGTCCTGCTGGTGATCGTTACACTCGCCAGCGCCCTTGGATCGGTGACTGAACCCACCAGCACGTAGTTGAAGGAACTGCCATCCAGTAGCGTCGCCAGGACGTCGCGTGCCGGTGCCGGGCCGAGCTTGGCGACCACGCGTTCGTTAGCGCTCGGCGGAAACTCAATCGACGCGCCGGTCTGCTTGCGCACTTCGCGCAGAATGTCTCCCAACGTCGAGTTCTCGGCCACAATCGTCAGGCGGCCATCCCGATAATCCACCTGCGGAGGCGCGGCCGGAAGCTGGTCCAGAGGAACCTGAGGCAGCGGACCTGTGGGCGCGGGCGGCAGCACAACCTGCTGCTGCGCCTTATGATTATGATGACGTGCCTTGTGCCGGATCGGGGTCTGGATCGAGGCTCCGCTCGAGGTCTGGGCCGAGGCGGAGGGCAGCGCCAACAAAAGTCCCAACCAAATCGACACCAGCCACTTCCCGGTACCCGCCATCCGAACCCCCATCCCCGTGTGCTCGTGGCCGTCTTGCTGGCCACCCGTATCCCAGCTCATATTAGCACCGATTATAGATGCCGGTCCCGGTTATTTCCTGCTCACAGCCCTCTGTGATGTTGCGCGAAAACGCGCATACCGAGCGGCTTCGGCGGCCTTTGCCGCGCTTTTATCACGACCTTTGCGCAACTCTTGCCGCAACTGTGCAAAGTCTTTCGCTTTCCGCAAGAATTTTTTGTGAAACCGCGATTAAAAGCTTGACAACCCGTAGGAACAGGCTAAGCTTCCGAATGTCAGTGCTAGGCGACTACAATTCCCCAGGTAGAAACCGCACTGAAGATTCAACTTTACAATCTCACAATTGTGAACAAAAACTTCCAGGAGGAACTCCTTTGAAACTGAAAAGCTTGTTGGTAATCACTCTTCTCGCCCTGGCCTGCAGTTTTGCCTCTGCGCAAAGCTTCGGCTTCGGGTCGGCGACTTACGGCTACCTGTATTGCAACTTTGAACAGCTGACCCTCAATTACGAAGTCACCGGCGCCTACGGCGTCACTGACAACCTCAGCGCCTGCGACCTCGGCTACAATGGCACCGGCGGCGGATTCATCGCAGCCACCAAAGCCTATGGTTTGCCGGTAACTGGCTCTGGCGTTGTTTACGGCGACAACATTTACGACGCCGAGTCCCAGTTCTACACGGGCTATCAGTGGACCGTGTTCACCGCTCTGAAGTGCGCCAAGCTGAACAAGCATACCGGCTATCCACAAGGCAAGTATGGATGGATCGGCATTGCCAGCTACAGCGAGTTCGTGTTCGGCGACAACTACGGATGGCTGATGTGCGCCCTTCCGAGCGCTCATGATGGCTCGAAAGCACGCGGGACTTCCGCTGGCCCAATCGGGCAGTTTAAGAAGAAATAACAATTCTCAATTCTTGTGGTTTCCATTGGGCCACGCTGATTTACAGCGTGGCCCTTTTTCTTGTCTTATTCGGAAGTCGTTTGCGGAAAGGCTCGTGTGGTGACGGGGCTCTGCCCCGTCTTGGACCATAGCAGAAGTATGTTGGAGCAAGAACGAAAAGCACGGCTTCAGCCGTGCCGTAAGCATAGTATTTTCATTGCGGCTTTAGCCGCTGAGGGTTTTCAAACTGCACCACTACCCCGCCGCGATTATAAGCTTGACAATGTCTGGGAACAGGCTCAAGCTTCCAGTGTCAGTGCAAGGCGGGCGACTACAATTCCCCGGTAGAAGCCGCACTGAGATTCAGACCCTACAATCTCACAATTGTGAAACAAAAACTTCCCGCTCACAATTGTGAACAAAAACTTCCCGCTCACAATTGTGAACCAAAACTTCCAGGAGGGGAGGAACTCCTTATGAAACTGAAAAATTTGGCGGTAATCACTCTTCTCGCCCTCGCCTGCAGTTTTGCCTCTGCGCAAAGCTTCGGCTTCGGGTCGGCGGTTTACGGCTACCTGTATTGCAACTTCGAACAACTCACCAATAATTACGAAGTCACAGGCGCATGGGGCGTTACTGACAACCTGAGCGCCTGCGGCATCGGCTACAATGGCACCGGCGGCGGCTTTAACGCAGACGCTAAAAACTTTGGTTTGCCGGTATATGGCCAAGGCGTTATTTACGGCGACAACATTTACGACGCCGAGTCCCAGTACTACACGGGCTATCAGTGGACCGTGTTCACCGATCTGAAGTGCGCCAGGATCAACAAGAGGACCGGCTATCCAGAAGGCAGGTATGGATGGATCGGCATTGCCAGCTACAGAGGCTGGCTG
>Ga0074046_10000290_pt1 | contig 44918 bp, 46 predicted proteins | sample BogForMeECP23OM3_FD_94441 | JGI IMG/M metagenome (GOLD analysis project Ga0074046, IMG submission 94441) | Bog forest soil microbial communities from Calvert Island, British Columbia, Canada - Bog Forest MetaG ECP23OM3 | ecosystem: Environmental > Terrestrial > Soil > Wetlands ... | reverse complement strand
GGAATCGCCTTTCGATCCATACTCTTCAAACATAGAGCAAAGATCCCTCCGTCTCTGACCCTAATTGAGTTCAAGTCCGCATCGTGCAAGACTAGATCTACCAATAAGGTTGGGGTCAGAATCCCCTGGCCCATCGCTGAGCTTCACTCGACTCGGGACGAATTATAGAGTTCAAACGAGCCTGCAGGGCTTACAAGTCCGCACCATTGAAAAGCCTCTGAGAGTCGATGCTGATTTTTCTCGAGGCTGTTTGGTTCTCAGTGCCCCTGTAGGCAGGCACTAAACATCGGAGTGTTGGACACTGAAGGATTTCATGAATCTCAAGGCGATGGGCGTGAGCGTTTATTGCGCGGGTGATCGCGGTATGTGCTTCTGTGGTTTCGCCGATCTTCCTGTCTGAAGCGCTTCTCTTTCGCCTTTGAACCGAAGATCTGGGTCCATTTACCTTTCCGGTAAACTGGTATGTATCCACCTGGTAAAATTTCGAATGGCCTATTGACCTTCTTCAAATAATCGAATTGTGTTGACCCAGGGCGGTGGAAACTTTCAAACCAGGATGGGTAGACGAAATCGCTCATGGGTATGCCGTCAATCTGAAACTCTTCCTCCTCCACCGCGTCGCAGATTTCATACGCGTAGAATGTTTTGGATGGCCGGTTGGTTGACGCGGTTGAGACGAGGTTAGTGGCCGGGTCGATAAGCATCTCGGCAAGCTCATGGCAGGCTGTGACGCTTACCTTCTGTCCCACCTTGAGCGTTGACTTAACAAAAATCTTCGAGAGCGGTAACCCATCGGGGGTCAAGTCGTGGTAGCCTAATGTGCTCTGATCTTTAGCATCGTCTAGGAATACCATTCCCCAAGCACCAGGAACGAATTTTTCAGACTTGAACACCTGAGCCGAGGCCCCCCAGACGGGGAACAGAACCGCCTCCGTGAACTTTTGCAGCGCAGCGACAAGCTTATCGAAATCGACTTCAAGCGGGACGCTGGCGCTATTGATACAAGCGACGGTTGGAACTATCCCGGTGCTTAGCGCAGCCATTTTAGGTGCATACGCTGTCAACCTAATTCCCTATGTTCAATAATTATGTCCTCAGGCGTTAGATATCAGATTTTCGCAGCAGATGGAATTTTTTTGAGAAAAACCTTGCGACTCTACCTCTACTCCCGAATGCCTGGGATAAAAGTAGACGCAAGCGATTTGGAATTCGATCCTGACAGGGAAACCGCGCGAAACAGGTCTACTACTGAACTAGGTCAGCAGTTCTCCTGAGCGGGATCAATCAGATCTGACCTTCTAATGCCTCCGGGCTCACTACTCGGCCTATATGCACCAGCAAATTGGGTTCAGAATCCCCCTCTCCATTGCTGAGAGGTTCTTTCTCTCAAAGCAATTGAGAATTCGTAAAGTCAGATTGACTCGATAGACCGGAAACCTATTGTGTGCAACCGGCTGGATATGTTTAGGAACTTCGCAATTTGACTGATGGCTCGGCTTCGATCAGTCCCTTACGGGCCAGGGTTTCGACGGGTTACGGTAGGCTCGACGAGGCGCTTCAAGGTGGATTCCTTGCGGGTTCCGCAGTGGTCTTAAGCGCCCCTGCGAGTGACGAAGTCCCGCTTCTTCTAAGAAACTTCCTAACGCCCACTCAGGGGCAGGGTTTGCTGATCTGTCGAAGTCTTTGGGCGGCGCAGGCAATCTCGCAAGCAGAATCGGATAATCTGATGGTTCTAGTTTGTAGTGAAGCGGTTCCCCCGTCCAAAAATATTATTCCAGGGAGGAGTGTTGATAACCTTACAGAGGTGAATCTGCAGATCAATGAGGGCCTGAAGGCGTGTGAGCCGAAACGTGTTGCTTTAGATATCCTGTCTGAGGTTCTGCTGCGCCATAAGGTGCTTCTAACCCGGAAGTGGCTTTCCGAGTTCCTGTCTAGGCTTAGGTCGAGCGGGATCACAACCCTTGCCGTCATAAACCCGTACATGCATGCTAAGGAAGATGTTGAAGCCATCGTCGACCTCTTCGATGGGAACCTGGAGTTATTCGAACAGAATGTTGAAGGGTCACTTAGGAAGTTTCTGCGCGTAAAATGGATGCACGGCGTGGAAATAACCGAGAAAGAGTTCCAGTTAGTCGACTTGACCGCAAAACCCCAAACACAACCTACACGTCAAGTTGCGGTTCCCGTCACAGCATACAAGGAACCACGCTGGGCCACGCTCCTCATCAGCCGTACTGAGGAGCTGTCTAAACTCCGACGCCTATTCGACAGCGCCCTCGCAAACAGGTCGAACCTAGTCGCGCTGCGTGGGGAGGCGGGTGTTGGAAAGAGTCGTCTGATGCATGAGTTTGGAAGTTACGCTCAGACCAAGGGCGCCACAGTCCTGTCTGGGAGAGCAACCGAGAATGGGCTTCCGTACGCGCCTTGGGTTGATGTAACGAGACAGTACACATCAGCAGCTCCTGGCGAAGCCCTGCGGCGTATGTTAGGCGGGAATGCGTCTGAACTTGTGAAGCTGGTCCCGGATATTGCTGCTAAGCTGGGAACGATTCCGCCGCCAAGACCCCTAGGCGAGGCTCAGGATAAGATCCGTTTCTACGAAACCGTGACCCAATTCTTCATAGCCGCCAGCAATCAGGCTCCGCTTTTGCTGCTGTTTGAGGATATGCAGTACGCTGACCAACCATCGTTGGATCTGTTGGAGTATTTCGTTAGGAGCACCAACAATCTTTGTGTTCTAACCATTTGCTCCGCCCCTCCGCAGCAGGAGGCTGAGGAGGGTCCGCTTGAGCAAGTCTTCTTGAAGTTGAACAGAGAACGCATTCTGAAGAGCATCAACGTGAAGAACCTGGAAGAACCAGAGACGGTGGAGCTTATCGAGGCAGCATTCGGGGAACATGCGGTTTCGCCTGAGTTCGCGGAACTGGTCTACCAACACACGAGCGGGAATCCGTTCTTCGTTGAGGAGGTCCTCCACTCCCTTGTCGAGGATGGAACAATCTTTCGAACCGAGAAGGGTTGGGACCGGAAACCCATACAGGACATAACTATACCTCAAACTGTGAAGATGGCGCTTAGGGGTAGATTGACGAAACTTGACCATGAGACTCTCTCACTTCTCCAATGGGCCGCCGTGGTTGGCGTCGAGTTCGACTTCGAAGTACTAAAGGAGGCGACCCAGCTCAGCGACGATACTTTGCTGGAGAAGCTTGAATCGACGGTCAAGCAGGGATTAGTTGTTGAGGTTCCGCGTCAGACTAACACTTTTGCGTTCGCGGATAAACGCATCAGAGAACTACTCCTCGACGAACTCATTCAACTCAAAAAGAAGAGGTGCCACGCCAAGATAGCTGAAGCCATGGAGAAGACATACGCCAAGAATCTGGAAAGCCGGGCCGAAGCTATAGCCGCGCATTATTCGGACGCAGAAAACAAAGAGCTAGCCCTCAAATATTCAATTATGGCCGGAGACCGGAACAGGACAATCTTTGCGCATGAGCAGGCTGTGAAGGATTATGCGCGTGCGTTAACACTCATTGGTGAAGGGAAGGATGCGGAGCGGGCTGGGGTCCTCTATAAGTTAGCCCAGAGCCAAGCGTCGGGTGGGATGTTTCAGGAGAGCATTCAATCCTACCGGCAGGCAATAGCTTCCTACGAGAAGCTACACGACGCGGAGTCATGTGCCCGCATAATCCCACAAATGTCCTGGGTAGTGTATCGTGTCGAGGGAGCGCGAGAAGCTCTATCAGTGGCGAAACAGGCCCTCAAATACGTTGAAGGCGTCAAAGAGAGCCCGGCAGCTGCGGGAATCTATTCCAATCTGGCCAATTTGCTTGGCACCATTGACGAGGTTGAGGAAACAAAAGAGTGGGCGCAGAAGGCGCTGGGGGTGGGTGAGAAGAGCGGGAACTTCACCGCCGTCGCTGAGTCACTTTTCGTTAATGGGGTGAACTTGGTCGATACGGGTAGCGTGGACGAAGGCCTCCCACTCCTAGAGAAGTGCCTGGAGGTCGCCAGTCAGCATGAAATATACGATCAAACCACTCTGGCCCTTCTTAATTTGGCTGTTTACACGTATCCACGCGACCTAGGTAAGTCTCGAAGCTTCGCCTTGCATTGGTTGGATTTGGGTAAACGGGAAAATAATCCGAACGAACAGGCTAACGCCTTGTGTTTGCTGTCGTTCTTGGACTGGTTGGGTGGCAGTTGGACCGCGGCTTTGGAGGAGGTTAATGAGACATTTGAGATTCAAAAGCGATTGGAATTCAACATTAGAAGTTTTGTTGCTGAGGTTTGGGGAGGGATGCTCCGTCTGAGCCTTGGAGATATGGAGCAGGCGGAGAGATACTTTGAGGCCGCGGCCGCGAGGAACGAGCAGCAGATACACAGAATTGTCCAAACTAATCTGGGGATTGGGAAGCTCAGGTTTGAGCAGGGCAGACTAGAGGAGGCGCAGACGGCTTTGGAGAAATGTGTTGACGCATTCAAGAAAGCCGAATTTTCCACGATGCCCTTACTGCACATTGAGACATTACTTCTACTAACCTCAATTTACTCCAAGCGGGGACGGGTAGAGGAGGCGTGTAAGATGAGTGAGTGGACTGAGCGGCTTGCTGAAACGTTGAAAAGTGATGCTGGCTTAGCGATGGCTTCGCAAGCGAAAGCAGCTCTGCACTCTGCGAGTGCGGGTGGGAAGACGCCTGAAGAATCCTACTTGGAGTGTTTGGCGTTGTGGGAGAAGGCTGGTTGGCCATACTACAAGGCGAAGGCTCTCATGGCCTACTCCGCAATCATATCCCAAACCAACCCGGAAGAATCAAAGAAACGCGTGCGCGAGGCCGCAGAAATCTTCATGAAACTGGGCGCAAAACGAGACCTAGAAAGTGCGCAAGCCAAACTCACGGCCAAGTCTTAGGGCTTATACGTACCGGTAATTGAGGTCTGAATCCCCTCCCCGCACCATAATCCCACTATCTTTCGTGTTTCCCACAAGCTTGAATAAGTGGGATGATTCAAAAACATGACTATGAAGACAGTTGAAATCGACGCCAAGGGACGTTTGGTAATTCCGAAAGAGGTCAGGGAGCAGAGCAGAATCTCAGTACCGGGAGAATTGTTGGTAACGGTTGAGGAAATTGGTAAGATCAGCCTGCAATCCGCAGAAGCCAAGTTGAGGAAAGCTCAACGGATAGGCGGCAAGAAATTGAGCTCATGGAGAGAGCAGAAGCATGAGGAAGACAGGCTGGCACAGAAACTGGCTCGCGAGGGAAATCTTTCGTGAAACTCCTCGATACGATGGTTCTTGTCAGCGCAATGAATCCCGCTAACAAATATCACAAAACAGGAATGTCCTACCTAGCAACGCTTCAATCAACAGAAGACACTTACGTCCCCACATCGACCCTAACCGAATTCGACCTCGTTATGCGAAACCGTGAGTACACTGAGAGCGAGATCGCAGAGACCTGGGCAGCGCTTACACCGTTCTTGGGGGAAAAGGTCGCGCCCACAACTCCGTCCGCTCACCTTGCGGCTACTGAAATGAGAGTCAAAGGCCTAACCTATTTCGACTCCTTAATTGCCGCCCTCGCTAAAGAGACGAAAGCAGTCGTAATTACAAAAAACGCCGAAATAGCTAAACATGCAGAAACGGAATGGGAACGTACCCAAAAGATTAGCTAGATTGAATTTCGATTAGTTGTATTCCAAAGTCCCGTAGGATGAATCTGCCGGTAAGTTGGGATCAGTATCCGCCGCACCATTTTACGAGACATGGCCTTGACTCAGTTCCTCTCGCTAACACTCAAGGAGTTTCCTCCAGAATAGAACGGACTTGAGAATCGGAATTAACTCGGAAAATGTTACTGCAGATATTACGGACGAGGGGTGATGGACCGGCAAAGCATATAATGATCGGGATCAATTCCTTTTTTGGCGGACTGGAATGCGAATCGTCAAGGGAATAGTCGCGTATTTGTTTATCTTGATCCTCACAAGCCTAATCGTCTCGACTGCCAGCGCGCAGAGGACTAACATTACGAATCTGACATACCCAACGAGCACTGTGTCGAGTGGACTAGTCACCGTTACTTTTGATCTTACATACTCTGGACTATCCAGTTCCGAAATCCTGATGGGTTTCATCTTTTACAAGGGAACACAGACTTTTGCAGGAGGGACAGCTTCTTCCACTCCAAACTCATGCATATCTTTGACCAGTAGTGCCACTTTAAACGGTAAGGCGGTTTGTGCTTGGCTGTTAGGTTCCAGTTCTGGAACGGAGCATGTAACATTCAACCTTGACCTCGGGCAACACATTCAAACGTACGACTTGACCGCCGCCACTGGTGTCGTAACGACCACTGGAGGCGTGAATGTGGTTTATTCATCATTTAGTTCTCAAGATTTCTCTGTTATGGCTGGGAACACCGCCGAGTTAACGGTAACTACGACATATCCTGTCGCGGTTACCGTTGACGGTACTACCACGGCTTCAAACCCGATCGAACTCACTCCTGGAACCCACTCCGTATCGGTTCCGGCTTTTGTTCAGCTTGATAATGTTAGTCGGTTGAGATTCGACCATTGGGAAGATGGGTCAATACAATCGAGTAGATCGATCAATGTTCAAAGTGATACGTCAATTGAAGCGACTTTTGTAAAACAATACATGCTGACTTTGATTAGCCCAGCGGTTAACGCAACAGGAACAGGCTGGTATGATGAAGGCTCGACAGCTCAATTCTCAGTTCCAACGCAGCAACCGGTCGCGGGTTTTCTCGGTGCGCTGGGCGCTAAATTAGTATCCAAAGGCTGGTACGAAAACGGAAAACCGGTTACTTCGTCTAACTCGGGCACGATCCAAATGCTCGACCCTCACACTCTGAATGCTGAATGGACCACTGACTACACAATCCCAATAGCCATCTTCGCGGTGGTGGCTGTCGTTGTAGCCGCAATCGTCACCTTATTCGTTACGCGAAGACGACCAGGGAAGCGGCGTCGGCGAAACTCCTCTAGGAACTGAAGAGTCACCCGAATAGTACCTCGTAGTCTAGTTTACAGGCTCTGTTACCTCTATGTCGGAGGCTAAATCACATAGCTTTCCTTTGCTGATAGCAGCTTCAAGATTCTGAGGTCGCTTGCGCAACCGTGAGGGATTCGTATATTTCTACTTGCTCATGTTCCATTGATAATCTAATTTGAGTTGTTTTTGGAATGAGTTCAGCGGGATGGTTTCGGACTGGTTCTTCACGAGAGATAAAGTGAAAGTAGCTACGACCGTACCAAACATAACCGATCGAATCTTGTTCTCTTCGATCACGACTTTGATGTCTTGAGCGTCCACTTCTGTGTCAAATTCAAATTCGTATTTGACGGTAGGTAACATCTCCAGCAGACCGTATCTGAAAACGAACTCCATGTCGGTTCTCAAAGACGGGAGTTTTTGTTCAGCTAAACTAACCGTGAACTCTCGAGTGCCTTTACGGAGCGCATCAGCATACTTCTTCGTTTTGGTTATTTGCTCCACCGAAAGCTGCAGGAGGCCCTCTAAGAGACTGTTGGCTAATGCTACTGCAAGCCACCCGATTAAGTCCTCTGCAGCCTTTTCTGAGCCGCCTAGTGAAAAGCGTTTTTCAGCGTCAGCAAATTCGCGCGTTCCATGTCTCTTAAAGATCTCAACTATACCCTGAGCGATCTCTTTGGCAGGTGGACTCTCCTCCGATGTCGACATCAAGGCTTATCCTCGACTCTTCGTATCCCACTTCTGACTTGCACGTTGAAACCGTCGAACTTGGGGCGGCTATCTGATCGAGAAATTTTCTCCGGCAGACCCTTTTTTCGACTGATTTGGAGACCAAACGCATGAACGCATAAACTGTCCCGGCTCCGACGAGCGCTCCTATCACTATCTGTGCAACTGTCACAGTAGGTGTGGTTAGGTACCATCCGGGTGGTAATGGCTCGGAGACGGTGCTTAGAATTGTAATGGTGTTGGTAACTGAACCCGCATTGGTCGTTTGTGTGACCGTCGTCGTAACTGTAACAGTCGATGACTGCATCGGAGCACTGGTCACAGTAGTTTGATATTGGGCTGAGTTGTCGACATTGCCATACACATAGGCATTTCCGTTCGGTCCCCAGACGTATACAACTACAGAGTCGTCTAATGCAATGTTCCATTGCCCGGCACCATACGTACCAAGTGCGGACCCGAAACCCGCTAAAACGATCTCGGAATCGGACCATCTCATGATGTAGATACCAATTGAATCGGAGCCGGAGCATGTTGCTAGTCCGGCCTGCCAACTATCGCTACCCGGCCCGTTGTCCTTGATTACCAGCGAAGGAGTACTCACGTTGCACGCCTGGGTGTCCACAGAACCGTCGCCCACCTGAACGGTTTGTGGAGGTGTATTACCGAAACCTGAACCGGAAATTGTGATAATTTGCGTGGCGGTTGCGGTTATGGGGCTTACAGAAGTTATTACCGGAGCCGTGTAGTAAGGCAGAACTTCGAGTATTTTCACGCCCGAAGCATGGACGTTTGAGGCGCCCAAGACCATGATGCAAGTAATGATGAGTAGAACCGTACAGAAATCTGTTCGGCGTGAACTAAGAATGGAAGGTTTCAAGCCCAAAGCAAGAAGCAATTTACACGGTTAACGTGTTTAAGAGTTTGCATTATTTTTGCTGGAATTGGATCATAAGCAAGTATACCTAATTACTACTATAGATAATCATCTTACCGTGCCTTTGATGTATGGCTTCAGGTAATGATCCGGGTCTATCAGAGTGGCAGGCCGCAAGAGATGTTCTCGATAAATTCGATGAGAGATTGCATGAACTAAGGAAGTATGGGTTCAGCTTTATCACAGGCCTGCTGAGTGTCGACGCTCTCCTAGCCGGTCCATCCACCGTTCCTCTTGGTTGGAAGCTAGCGGCGCTGATCGCAACTCTCTCCCTGATTGTAGCGTTGAATTTGGTAGATAGGAACTATCGAGTTATTCAGTTAGCAGCTACAATTGACGCACAGATTATTGAGAGACGGAGTGAGATGAACCTCACTCAAACAATCACTCGAATATACAACCAGGCGCACGTCAAATTTTTCTTTCAAACAGTGTACATCATGTTCACGTTGACAACTCTTCTTCTGGGATGGTTCATTCTGGCATCGAAGTCATATCATCTCCTTCTATTAGCTGCATTTGCAGCTGCGATGTACGGTCTTGCATGGTTTATCCTGTATCCTGGACACCCACGCCGGCTGGGTGCGGTCGTTCTTGCATGCATTCCCGTGTATGCGATATTGGCCACCCTTTACTACATTCCCAGAGACATAACCAAAATCGCGTTTCTACTATACCCGCGCGTCGTGCCTGAACTACACTACCACTTAACGCTCTTAGTCATGGTGACCGTTGCTATCGCATCCATCTTGTGGATAGAAAAGGCAGTAGATATTCGTCCTTGGGTCGACTTTGTGATAGACGCGTATGAGTTTGAACAAGGAGAAAGTGTTCTGGTAACGGTCAGCAATCTGGGCATCGAGGATTTGCGTCTGCAGAAGGAAGCGCTAACGGTTCATAGAGAACATGACCCGGAGATGAAAGAACCACTGGACATTCCCGAACTCGTAGGGTCCGAGGGCCTCAAGATCCGAGGAGGGTCGAAGAGTAACTGGCGATTGAGCTGGTCAGACCATCGCTGGCAGTTTTCCACTGAAAAATTGAGCCCGGGCCTCTACAGAGTTGTATACCATGGGCCAATCTACTGCGACGTGCGTGACATAAACAAAGATTTCACCGCTCGTGAACCAAACAAGGAAAACCCATGGCGTCACGTTGTGCGCCTTTTCGGCGGTTTCAAGCTTGTCCATCCGAACAAAACTCTCCATGGATACAATCCTTGGAGAGTTGCCCAACGATTCTCTGTAACCCGAAACAATGAAACCAAAACGAACTTGTCGGCCTAGCTCAGTCCCTGCATAAACTCCGCGATAAAGTTTCCACATGCTACCCCAGCAGAATGGCAGCTTAAGCGGAGAAGGGGATTTCGAGAGTGTCGAACGGTGCCAAAGGCTTACCTTGAGGGACGCTAGGATCGGGGACGGCGAAGTAGTTGCAGGTAATTTTACCTTTCGTAACGTCCACTCGCATGTACCCGTGACTCTGGTCACAGAAACTTTCTAACGTACCAACCGACCCCGGCATTTCAAAGGGGGGCTGACCGTCATGAAAGGGCTGCGCCAAAACATGCAGCCGCTTGTTATACCCACCTGCCCCAACAACGAAAAACGGCACAGGCTTCCCGCACAATTGGCCATTGAAGCGCTGATAGTTGTGTACGTGTCCCGTGAACACTGCGTCTGGAACACGATTGGCGTTGGCACAAGTCCGTTCAAACAGGTCCTTCAGGGGCTGACTGCCCGGATGTGCCCCGTAAGCTGAGTAGATTGGATGATGGACCGCCACAATAAGGGCCTTATCTGTTGGCGCAGCCTGCAATTCCGACGCAAACCAAGACATCTGGTCAGCGCTGAGTTGCCCGCCCTCTGGGCAATTGCTGTAGAGCCCAATGATAGTTAGGAGCGGCGTCTGTAGCGTCCAGTAAACGTTAGGCTGAGTCATCGCATCTCGAGTTGCGTCCTTCGCGTCGGGGCTATGGATCGGAACTTGGGCGCAAAAGTTGCGGACGAAGGCTTCTAGTGAAGTTTCCCCTGTTGTTGGGTCAACATCTCCGTCATGGTTACCGGGAATGGCCAAGATTGGGGCTGGATAACGGTTGTATGGTTCATAGAATTGGGCGTAGTAGTTCATCCCCTCGCCCTCGTAGTAGACTACGTCGCCCAAGTGATAGTAAAAGGCGGGATTGGACTCCATAGCATTGGAAGAAAAATCCTGCTCCATGTAAGACGCTACATTCTCTTCGTCCGAGGTCTCGTTGATTCCGCCCGTGTCACCAACCATGTGAAAAACCATTTTGCCAGACGAATTAATCCTCTGAATCACGTCCGCGGGGACAACGGATTCGACCCCAAGTCGGAACGGGGGCTGCCCGGTTGGTGGTGGTAGATCGCGCCACGGTTGAGGAGGTATTTGCCCAGTGTCAAGTGGTGACTGAAAATGTAGTGGCATGACGCTGATGCCGAACTTCCTGCCTCCCGGCCCTAGGTTAGGAGCGGAGGGTGGTTTGATTAATGTCGGTTTCCTGGCTTTAGCAGACACGTTCAAGGTACCTGTTTAATGCTGGAACAGTGATTTTAGGATTTACGTGACCTCTAATAAGGGCGGTTGATGATTCTATAGTTGCCACACTCAATCAAAGGGAGATTATGTTAATGCCTTCATATCGATTTGGAAAACACCCACCTAAGTTCGACTATCGCACACTCCGGTTGACGAACTATCTGACATCTGCACTAGCACCGCCGCCTGCCTCTTACGACGTTCTAGCCAGGGTCTATCAGAAGGTGAAAACTTCGGATCCGACGAAACTGTTTCCTATGGATGGTAACGACGCCCTAGGAGACTGCACTATTGCTGCTCTCGCCCACGCGATCACGACCTATAGCGGCTTGGTTGGCACCCTGAAGATCATGGCTAAGCAGGATGTGACCAAGTTGTACATGCATCTGACGGGCGGAATAGATTCCGGCCTGAACGAGCTTGATGTACTGAACAACTGGCAAAGTCAACCTGTTTCAGGAGACCAGATCCTAGCTTTCGTCAGCGTAGACTCGAAAAATCACACACACATTCAACAAGCAATACAACTTTTTGGCGGCGTCTACCTGGGGTTTCAGGTACAACAGAACTGCATCCAGGATTTTGACGCTCGTCAGCCTTGGACGCCGGGTTCACTGACACAAGATGGCCACGCGGTATTTGCCGTCGCATACGATTCGAGCGGCGTCACTGTCCTTACCTGGGGAAATACTCAAAAGGCGACATGGGCATGGTGGGATGAATGTGTCGACGAGGCGTACGCAATTCTCCCTTCGGAAGCGAAGAAATCCGATTTTGCGCCAGGGTTCAACTTCGATCAACTAAAAACCGATTTGACAGGCGTGGCGAACTAACCTAAAGTACCCTGACTTCGGCCGTGGCTCGCGGATTAGAATCGCTCCGCTCAAAAGTCCATCTACCAGACACAGTCGATATCGGTGAGAGAGGCGACAACGGAGAGGTAAGTTTCCTTGATTGACCACATCTTCGTCGTGATGCTGGAAAACCGAAGCTTTGACCATATGCTTGGCTTCTCTCAAGTTCAAGGAACAGACGCAGAGAACGGTAATCCAACTAGAATCGAAGGTCTTACCGGGACAGAAGAGAATTCTTCTCCGAACGGAGGAACCATCAAGGTCTCTTTGCCCGCGGATTTCATATTGAAGGCTGACCCCGGGCATGAGTTTACTGATGTTCGGGAACAGTTGTGCGGAAAAAATGGCAATTTTTCGTCTCCCACGCCACCGCCGGACAACGTAGATCCAAAGATTACCAACAGTGGTTACGTGACTAGTTTTGCAAGCAAGTACCCTTACGGAGATTGGAACACCGTAATGAAGTGTTTTCCGCCGGAGCGGTTGCCTGTTCTGACAACATTAGCTAGAGAGTTCGCGGTATGCGATCACTGGTTCTCGTCTATGCCCGGTCCAACGTGGCCTAATCGATTCTTCTTGCACGCCGCCACAGCTGGCGGTCTCGACCATAGTCCCTCTCTTCCAAAAGAAATCATGTCCGGCGCCGGGGAAGCATACGGGTTCGATAATGGCACGATCTATGACCTTCTTGATTCATCAAAGCTTGACTGGGCAATTTATTGTGGAGATGAATTTCCTCAAGCTCTTCACATGAAGGGCATGGTCGAAAATTTCAGTAAAGGGAAATTTCTGCCCTTCACTAGATTCAGGAGCGATTTGCAGGTAAGTAACTTTGACAAATCCTACGTATTCATAGAACCCGACTGGCATCCGTTCACGCACTTCACGTGCGGCAATTCACAGCATCCAGTCGATGATGTAACGCGCGGTGAGCAGCTCCTGAAGGATATTTACGAGGCCATCCGTAACTCGCCACTCTGGGAGAAGAGCCTTCTGATAATTACCTATGACGAACACGGAGGTTTCTTTGATCACCTATCGCCACCGACAACCGTTGACCCTGGAGACACCACCACAAATCCGGACAACAACTTAAACGGATTCAATTTTCAGCAGCTTGGAGTTCGCGTTCCCGCAGTCATAGTCTCGCCATACGTGCGCCGAGGTATAATCGACCACAGGCTCTACGAACACTGCTCTGTTCTAGCCACCGTGGAAAAACAATTTGGGCTCACCAACTTGACAAAAAGAGACAAGAGGGCATCCGCACTGAACAATTTGATTACTCTCACGGATCCCAGAAGCGATGCCCCACCGACCTTACCTAGCCCAGCCGTTTCTGGGGTCAAGTGTACACCCGTATCAGAGTTCATCGTTGAGGCAAAATCGGTTATTGAAAACGTGATCACCTCGTTGGGTCTAAAGACTCCTAAACCCGTCGACCCTTCCCTCTGCGGCTTTGTCCACGTCGCACTTTTGAGGAAACTTGCAACCTCATCACCCAGAGAGAAAGACCAGATCATATCGGAGTCATTGAAGATTCAGACGGAAGCAGATGCTCTGCGATACCTGCGGCGGGTTCGTAGACAAGCATTGACGACTAACGTTCTGCAAGCCGTCAGCTAGGAGTTCTCCCTTGGTTTAGGGAAATACTGGCACGCTGAATTTACCAAGTAAAATGGGTCAGAACTCCATCCGCGAGCATTGAAAATCGTTGACCGTTGATTCTCAGTTGCTGCAAGGGCAGTTTCGTTTCATTGCGCCTTGCTGAATGTTAGGGAAGCCGAGTTAATGCAGTATCGGAGGCCGGTTGGTTTTGGCCCGTCGTTGAAGACGTGGCCGAGGTGGGCTTCGCATCGGCTGCATAGCACCTCGGTGCGTCTCATGAAGAGGCTCCTGTCGGTCTCTGTCTTCACGTTATTCTCGTCGATCACGGTCCAGAAGCTCGGCCATCCGGTTTGGGAATCGAACTTGGTTTCTGAATTGAATAGGTCGTTGCCGCAGCAAACGCACTGGTAGACACCCGCCTCGTGACTGTTCCAGTATGAGCCCGTGAACGGTCTTTCGGTTCCCTTCTTTCGGGCGACGTGAAACTGTTCGGGGGTAAGCAGCCGCCTCCACTCCTCCTCCGTCTTGACAACCTTATCCGTCATAACTTTTAGCCAACCAGATTGATCAACATCGTCCATATCTATCTTCACCCGATTCAGACGATGTGAGACATCGATGCCCGAGAAAGAATCCAAACTGGTAACGGAATCTAATTCCTCGTCATTCCCGAGTATCGGCAATCCTCACACGTTCCAACTGGGTGTAGATCACGTTTCCAAGGCGGACGCAAGAATTCGCGCCATAGTCAAGAAGCGTGGGAAAATTGAATTCCAAATAGATGGAGACCCTTTCGAATCCTTGGTCGAAGCTATAATCTCACAACAACTCAATGGGCTGGTCGCGAGGACAATCTTCGGACGACTGAAAACCACCGTTAACAGCGAACCAATTAGTTCGGAAAGCCTGGGACAGGTTTCTGCTCCAAGGATGAGGAAGGCGGGCGTATCGCCTCAGAAAATACGTTACCTCAAGGACTTAACGTCGAGGATTCTCAAAGGGCAATTGAATCTTCACGATCTCAAACGCTTGCCCGACGAAGAAATAATTCGTCAGCTGGACGAAGTTAAGGGGATTGGGCCGTGGACGGCACACATGTTTCTGCTCTTTACGCTTGGCCGAACAGACGTTCTTCCCGTCGACGACCTGGGGATACAGAAGTCAATTCAAAGGGTGTATTCGTTACGTAAGCGGCCAAATGCCGAAAGGATAGGCGAGATCGCTGAGAGCTGGCATCCATATTGTTCGATCGCGTCGCTTTATCTTTGGCATGCAAAAGGTTAGGCTAACCGAAAAATCCCAGTACACCGACTCCTACGGCGATCGCCGCGAAGCCTAAGATTTGATGTCGCAGGAGTCTCTCCTTGAGAAAGATCCAAGCCAAAAGCACCGTCACCGCGCTGAACATCCCGCCCACCGTCGACACAATGGATACAGTTCCAACGGTTATGCCCAAGACGTAAATGACGTTTGCGAAAGTGTCAAAAAAAGCAACGGTAAGAATGAACCAGAACGCTCCGCCGATAGTGCTGTTAGATTTCTTCTTCCAGACCAGAAAGGTAACGGTTAGAACCGGGATACTTACCCAGCGCATGATCAACACCGGAAGAAAAACGCCGAGCGCGTTTGATACCGGTTTTAGAGCGAAGAAAAGCAAGCCGCCCAACAACATGTAAATGATAGCGTACACCGTGCCCCGATTCATCTTCTCAGAAGCCCCCTCCAACGCTGCCTGCATGGAGACGAGGATTACCCCTACAATTACCAGACCAATCCCAAGCAGGCGTTCTTCGGTAACGCTCTCGCCCAAGAACAAAACGGCTAAGATTATCGCAACTACAGGACAGCTACTCGCAATCGGGGAGACGATTGACAATCGGCCCACCTCGAACCCTTTGTACAGGGATAACGTACCGAGGGCGTTGATCACGCCAAGCAATACACCGCCCAACACCGCCCAAGGGTGGGGAACCAGGCGCGGGATGTCCTGTAGTGCGAAAGGCAGAACGAAGAAACTGCCCACAACCTGCATGAACAAGGCAGTTCGCAAAAAACCAATCCTATTCGTCGTGAGCTTTGCAATGAAGTCCGCAGTACCGAACCCCGTCGCCGTCAAAAGCCCACAAACGAGACTTAGACCATAATTGGTTCCGTTAACTAGTTGGCTCATGGGGCTTCAACTCGTTAACTCGCTTCCATCGACTTTCAGGATTACCTTCGGCCCTCATGGGGCCTGCATTGGGTTCCTGTACCATCGCTTCAATTGGAAGCGCGATTGGCGCGAACCTCACGCCTCTCGCCAGAATATTCCTGGCCGCATTTACGTCCCTATCTACGTTCACCCGGCATGATGGGCATTTCAGCTTTCGGTTCTCTTCGGGTATTCTCGTCATGCGAGACCCACATTTCGAACACTTCGCTGACGTCCCATGCGGATAAACATAGATAACCGGCAAACCTTCCCAGCGAGCTTTATACTCAATCTGACGCTGTAATTCCCCGTAAGACCAAGAATTCATAAGGCCGCGATAAAATCGACCTTGTTCATTTCCATGGCGATACAGCGTCCGAAGACCGGTGAGCTGCTCCATCACTATGCCGAAATCGCGATTCTTGGCTTGTTGCACGATCATCTTAGATGCATGGTGAAGAATCCGCTTAACCTTCTCCTGTTGCTTCTGGCCGTACTTGCCAGTGATTTCGCGGTGGATGCACACATCATTTCGCCTCATACGAGAACGCACCTCACGGTAGGTATTCTTTACCCGTGTAGCTTCGGAAAGGTCATGTTTCATGATAGAACCGTCCGTAGCAGCCAACGTGACATTGTTTAAGTTCCGATCAATTCCAATGAACCCATCCGGCCTGATCTCTTTCACCTGCGTCGCATATGTCAGCGATAACTTATCCTTGGTCAACGTAATCGAACGAACCGTCTGATTTCGAATGGTTGATTGAACATGAGATGTTAGAGGGATCATGATAGGATCTCTGGGACGATGGGGTAGTAGTAAGCAGCCGTCCTTGATCTTGAATCCGTAGCACGTGGTCAACTGCAAGCGCCGAACATGAGGAGCTGTTGGATTCGCCGCGTGTCGAGCCGTTCTACGATGATTGCGGAGGATTCCAGTTGCGCCGCTCATGACACATAACTTGTAGTAACTCATCGTATCGTATTTTGCGAGTTGCTTGTACGCTTTCAAGGACAGGGTCTTGAGGCTGGTGGTATTCTCATCCAAACCAACCTGTATGCAGGCGTTCATCATCAAACGGAACTCGTCAAGCATCTGCAAAATCAGGAGATTGGGCGTGTAGTACTGTTGTACCGCTTTGACCGCCCGCATAACCTAACTAAACTTTTCAGCTCCATTTAGCTATGAGAGATCGGTGAAAGCAATGAGCTGATAGGGTTGGCAGAGCCTTCAGCAGCGTGGCGTCCGAAGAAGATTCGACAGAATGTACTGAGTTAACAGAGGCAGTCAATTTAAGGCACAATCTTGAGTTCGTGTAATAGTAGGTTGGTGGTTCGTGGTGTTTGCGGTTGAGACGGAGGGCTTGACGAGGCGTTATGGGGATTTGCTCGCCGTTGACGCATTAAACCTGAGTATTAGCGAGGGGGAAATTTTCGGGTTGCTCGGCCCTAACGGGGCGGGAAAGACGACCACCCTTTCGATGTTGGCGACGTTGCTCAAGCCCACGTCTGGGACTGCTAGGGTGAATGGGTTCGATATCAGAAGCCAATCAGCGGATGTTCGGCGCTCGATTGGCATAGTGTTCCAGGACCCGAGCAGCGACGATATTCTAACGGGGAGGGAGAATCTGTACCTGCACGCCTTGATGTTCGGCGTCCCAAAAGAGCAGCGCCAAGAGCGAATAGACTACGTTCTAGGCTTGGTAGACCTGAAGGACCGGGCGAATGATATTGTTAAGAAATATTCGGGAGGAATGCGACGCAGGCTCGAACTGGCACGGGGCCTACTCCATAACCCCAGAATTCTATTCCTAGACGAACCGACCCTAGGCCTTGACCCGCAGACTCGCGAGCACATCTGGGCCTATATTGAAAACCTAGTCAAATCCGAGAAAGTCAGCGTCATCATAACAACGCACTACATGGATGAGGCGGATAGGCTGTGTAACCGCGTGGCCATAATTGATCACGGTAGGATCTCGGCTTTGGATACTCCGTCAGCTTTGAAATCCAAAGTAGGCGGCGAGATCATCAAACTCCGCGTACGATCGCCGAACCTTGAGCCATTGAAAAACTTGGACTACATCCTTTCTATCGACCAATCGGGAAGTACACTACGATTGACCGTTAAGGAAGCGAGTGCACATTTGCAAGAGGTTCTAGGCGTTGTGGGTGAAGTTGACTCTGTGGAAGTGCATACGGCGACTTTGAATGACGTCTTCTTACACTATACGGGGCGTGAAATTCGAGAGGAATCCGGCGAAGGTGGTGTGTTTGAGAGAATCATTAGAGCGAGGAGTGGACACTGATGGGAGAGCTTGAAGGCTTCTACGCACTTTGGTACCGGGAGATTAAGGTGTTCACGCGGGAGAAGTCGCGGATAGTTTCCTCCCTTTTCACACCTCTCCTTTGGATAGTTGTTTTCGGCGGCGGGTTAGGTTCAGCTGTGTCGCTTGCTGGCGTAAACTACCAGGTCTTCATCTTCCCTGGAATCATAGCCATGACAATTCTCTTCTCATCCGTCTTCTTCGGGTTGTATATTGTCTGGGACAAGAAGATCGATTTCTTCAAAGAAGTCCTCGTAGCCCCACTCTCACGCACAACGATCTTCGCGGGCAAAATGGTTGGGGGCACCGTCGACGCGTTGCTCCAAGGGTGCGCGATGCTCGTTCTTGGGCTAGTGTTAGGAATAAACTACACAATCCTGGGAGTGCTTTTCTCGTTTGTTTTCATGTTCGTTCTCGCGTCCGCGCTGGTGAGCCTTGGCCTTATTATCGGTTCGAACATGGAGAGCGTGGAAGGCTTCCAATTAATCATCAGCTTCCTAGTCTTTCCCATGTTCTTCTTCAGCGGAGCCCTCTTCCCACTCAAGAACCTCCCACCCTACCTCCTGATCCTCACAATGCTCGACCCCGTAACCTACGCCGTCGACGGACTTCGTGGACTACTCTTAGGTTCCTCTCAGCTACCTATAGCACTCAACTTGGGCGTGCTCGCGGCCTTCGCGGTTGTGATGATTGGAATCGGAACCTGGAGCTTCAAACGCTTGAAGTAGAAAATCTCAACTGTGCAACGAGATTGGTGGTGCGAGTAATTGAAGTCTGCAGTCAAGGATAGGCCGGAGCCGGGAATCTGGGTAAAGGAGTTTCCCAAACCAACTCCGGGACCTGGCGAGGCTCTTGTCAGAGTTCACCGAGCATCTATTTGTGGTAGCGACGTAGGATTGTACGACTTTTCCCCGGCTTATGCAGGATTTGCAAAGCTGCCGATTATCCCTGGTCATGAGTTTGCTGGCGAAGTAGCTGAGTTAGGCGAGAGCACTTCGGGATTCCATGTAGGAGAGCGGGTCGTAGCCGAGTCAGTCTTGACATGCGGAGCCTGTGCGCACTGCACAAGTGGGCGCTCAAATCTTTGCATCAATTTCAGAATTTTCGGAATCCATGTTAATGGCGGATTTTCCGAATACGTCTCCGTACCTGCGAAGCATCTGCACCATATGCGAGGCAAACTTAGTTTCGAACAAGCCGCAATAATTGAACCACTCGCTGTCTGCTGCCACGCAATAAATGAAGTCGCAAAGGTCAATCCGACGGATATCGTGGTCGTACTTGGTCCTGGGCCGATTGGGTTGCTGGCCGCGCAAGTCGCTAGGGCGAAAGGATGCCGAGACATAGTCATCTCGGGGATTGACGTGGATGAAAAGCGTCTGGCTATTGCATCTAACCTAGGCTTTAGGGCAGTCAACTCAAGCAAGGAGAACCTAGTCGAGGCTGTCCTCAAATCAACGCGAGATATCGGCGCCGACGTGGTTGCAGTCGCAGCCGGATCCGGGCAGGCACTGACTCAGGCATGCGATTGTGTAAGAAAAGGTGGCAAAATACTGAATATCGCGATTTATCCAAAACCAGTAGAACTTACCGTAACCAATCTAGTTCGAAGAGAAATATCGGTACTGGGAACCTTCGGTTCGACTTGGAAGAACTATGAAGAAGCGATGGATCTCGCAGCTGACAACAGAGTTGCCCTACAGTCTCTCGTTACGCATAGTTTTCCCATCGATGACGCCAAAACGGCGTTCGAGAAAGCAAAGGCGAAAGAGGGATGCAAGGTTCAACTAGTGATGTAATGCTACTTTGGCGGGATCATCATAATATTGAGTTCGTTCTGAGGACTTCGAGTGTGGTTAATGCGGTTAGTGATGGGTGTTCCTGTTTAACTCCTATAAACCGACGGACAGAGTCCGATTTGGGATGTGAACTTAGTTGCAGTTCACTCAGGTTGTCACTTGAGAGATGGCATTTTCGGTTTTCTCATTGCTCTTTTCATCATTGTGCTTTTGATTGCTACTCAACCAGTTTCTGCTACTCCTCCTTATTCGTTCCAAGTAGGAGTAAAAGCGGACATAGGATCGGTGAATGTTACAGGAGCCAGCGTTCAAATTATGACCCATGGGCCGCAACCGAACCCGCAAGGCCAAACTGCATTCTGGGTTGGTCTGTACCTGTCGAATAACGCGTTCATTCAAGTTGGATATCTAATGTGGGCGAGTACGGGAGGCTACCCTCAACGGTTTTGGGAATATTTCCCGTCGAACACAACCAGTCAAGGTGGGGGTACATTTCAAGGAGACTTTGAGGGGGATGAGGTTGGTCCTAACGGTACATGGTACACGTATTCACTACAGAGTAACGGAAACGTATGGTCCGCTTACATCAACGGTGTGTTGGATGGATCGGTGTACCTTGGAACAGCGAATTCCGGTGGCAATACACCCTACGCAGTTGCTGAGACCCCGGGGACGCTTACAACGCATATTATTCTCGGTCCAGCAGAATTCAGAAACCTAGCCTACCGCGACACGAACAGCGTCTGGCATAATGTGTCGGCAGCCACAGGATACATTGGCTACGCTGTCGGTAGCGGAAGACTCCCAGCGGATGAAAGCTTCCCGTACGGACTGCAGGTTCTGGGTGTCAACGATTGGTTGGCTGGGAGCGGCCTCACACAGACAGCCAACGGCCAGCTTCTCTGGGATGATGGTAAGCTTATGTCAAGTGCTGTCCCTGAATTTCCGATTACTCAACTCCCTACACCAATTATGTGCCTGACATTTGTTTCAGTACCAGTTCGCAAATTTCTGAAAGTGAGAGGACCCAATATTTTCTACCATGATGGTTAGTCTATCAACCGGAAAGTAACGCTGTGAAATCCTTGAACCGAGGCGCGCGGGAAACCTACAAAATCCGAATTCCTGGTTTCGTAGAAATCTGCTTAAAATTAAGAATGTATCTGGTGAGAATGTTTCACAAAATCTCTGGGACGGTTTGCTTTCAGGCCATAGTTTAGTTTGTCTTGGTTGATCTTAGTAGTTCCCTTAGTTCTCTGGTTAGTTTCAGCAGTTCTTCAAACTGTTTGTCGGTCATGACTATGTATTTGGCGAAGCTGAGCATGCAGGATTTGGTGAAGTAGTCCACTCCTTCTAAACCATCAATCCGACCCTCTAGATCGGGGTCGTAGCCCATGGATTCTATCTTCTGTTGTAGGTTGGCTAGCTTCGAGACGTTTTCCTCGTCCACACTAGGAGAGAGGTCTAATTTCCCCAGAGCCTGGAGGGCTTCTCTTGCCCTTTTCTCGCCGTGCTTCTTCTCGCCTTCTTCTCCGTAGATGAGGTAGAAGACTTCGGCGCTGGCTCGGTAGTATGTTTCCACGTAGTGATCTACTCGTTCTTCCCGAGCGATCTCGATCAGCTCTGCCTCCATTAGTTTGTGAACCTGATGGTACATAGCTGCCGGGCTTTTTTGGAGTTCATCGGCGATTTGGCTGACGAGGTCGCTCGCCAATGTCGACTTGCCGGCGCGGAGACGGCAACGACATTTTGGAGCGAGCAGCTTTGATATTGGTCAATAGAAACCCTCCCCATGGAATGGCTCAGAGCCCCTAACAAGGTCGATCTTACGCTGCTGGATGCTGCCACCGCGGCCATTAGCATGACTGGCATGGTCGACTCAACTCCACTGGCACGGATACCCGCAGAACGATGGACGGCGAATTCTGACGGAGCGAATCCATATTACAAGAAGTCTATTCAGCGAAAACTACGAACGGCGAACATTAACCTCAGCTTAGTAACCTCCCCGCGAGCAGCAGCCTACGGATTCCCATTCAAAGAATGGAAACAGAACGTTGAAGATTCGTTAACAACCGACTTCTCAAAGTTGCAAACTACAGGAAAGAAACTCGCCAGTGCAATTAACGGTTCAAGCGCAGAGGTCCGGGTCACGTCAAAGAACGGAACGAACGTCACATTCCGGCTCGCCGAACGGAAGTCCAGAAACGATGATGGCGTAATTGATGAAGAAGATCTAGCCGCTGGAACACACGAAACCAACCTCCCCGCCGGCCACCTACGAGTCGCCCCAAGTGAAGAAAGCGCAAACGGAAGGGTTACCTTCGATCTACCCGTATTGTTTGCGGGAAAACGCATTGAGAATGTTAGCTGGGTTTTGAAGGATGGTAACGTGACCGAGTTCACAGCATCAAGCAATGCCGACCTGATTTTGGATTTATGGAAGAAATCGACAGGGGACAAGAGTAAGTTTGGTTGGTTCGGATTAGGGTTCAACCCGGCTACACGAATAGGGTTCATGAATGACGCAAACGTATCCGGAGCAGTCACCCTCGGAATAGGGGAGAACACAGATCTGGATGGGAAAAACTAGAGCACCTTCGGCTTCCAAGGCACAATCAGCAAACCAACGGTCACATTAGACGGCAAGGTCATAGTCAAAGACGGGACAATCGAACTCTGAAACCTCCACCACTTTTCCTCAAGAGGCCAAGCGCAGTAAACCCGATCCAATCGGGGACTGACAAAGCCATTTAGTCAGACTGGTACGAAGTCTTCACATGGGTGTCTCGATAGAAAATCAACTCAAAGAACTAGAGAGACATTTTCCGCAATTGCGACAAAAACTAGACCCTCGTTTAATTCAGATCATTGGCCACCTCGCCTCGCGATTCACAGGAGATCGCGATAAGGACATTGCCCTCGTTCGCGGTACTATCGAATCTCTGTACAAAGCTAGAACCAGTGAGACACTGACCAAAAACATTGACAGAGAGATTGACTATACGTTGGAATTAGTCGCGTACGCTCGCATGAACCAGTCTGAGATGAAGCGCCTATTTCCGTAAGGCCGCTTTTCCTCGACAGGACAAGCGCAGTAAGCTCGCTCTTGGCGCAATTCGGAGGTACCACTTTACGAGCCTGCACAAGGGGCGTGTTGCCGATTGATTCGAGAACGTTGCGCAGAGGTTCACAGTTCCTCAATGATCTATCGTCGTTGGATCAGTAAACGTTTTTTCGGAATGAATTTCTGACTCTCTGTTGCATAAACGATTTCTATCTGCTCTGAATCAATTAGGTTACCTTGTGTCCAGCGATTACTAGCCCTAAGGACGTTGCTGAAAAGGATCTCGAAGAAGCGAAGCGAAGGTTCAGAACAAATCTAACTCGAGTTGGTCTGAGCCCGCATTATATGGAAAGGCTAATCGCAGAGAGCATCACAGGAGACACACCCACCGAGATTATCGCGAACTTGGCCAAAGCTCAACAACGAGGTTTGGAAGCGCGTCCAACTAAAAGGGAGGATGTAGCAGGTTACCTCGCAGGAGGAGTCATAGCTGGTGCGCTTTTGAGTAAGTACAAAGCGTCGAAGTTCCTGCCTCTTGTAGGCCCCCTAACCCCTGAACAAGAAGAGACACTTAAGAAATATGAGCCAAAGGAAATCTTCCAGAATGGGTACAATCCACGGTATGCGGAGATTATCGGCAAGAATGGCGTTCCCGTTTGCAGGGTATGTGGAGAGGAATTGAAACCCCTCGACAATGAGGGAGTCCGATATTATTGTTACAGCGACGATCAGATTTATTTCGGAAGAGAGAAGCGATGGAACGATTAGATAACAACTGGCTCTATATGGATGATAGCCTATTGTTTCCTCTCGACCCAATTTTGTACTACGATGTTGCCAGCGGTCACTTGGGGCGGATTGGGCAAAAGGCTACTGACACTCTTGACCCAATTTGCGGCTTTTGTGGTTGATTCTTGCGCTCCTGCTTCTGTTTCGAACATGCTTATTGACGCTATGGCACCTTTTCCAGCATCAACAACCAGATACGCGATGAAGCCTGGAGATTTGCTTATGAGCGGTAGAAATTCCGTGTTGATCTTTTGGATCAGTTCTTTGACGAAAGCAGGGTTGGTTTCATATCTCCTTATGGCTACGAACATTCTTGTGACCTAGAGTTCTTTCCAATTCTGAGAGATATTAAGCCTACCCGGATAGTCGAACGTGATTTCGTTGAAGAAGTTCGGCAGTCTTCGCGGCTGAGTCGGCTTTTCTAAGTGTGTGTGGGTCTAATGGTGCGCACACACACTGAAAAACCGGACCGTTGTTAGAGGTTCGTTCAAGCTGTTGTGAAGTCACAGTTTCGCTAAGCGAGGTTTGTCTACCAGTTGGTCTATGTCAGTTTCCAGCGCACTCTGTCTCTCTTCAACTCAAAAGCCAGATGCTTCAAACAGATCCCCAAGTGTGCTCGCAGTTGCAATAACTTTTGCCAAAGTCATCTTTGCCTACCCTGCGAGTACCGCTCTTGAATTCGAAATCCGTGACCCTTGCAGGGTACTCGTTGTAGAATATTCCGTGCCAAGTCGGTCCTATCAGGGGTTGCGATATGTTCCAGCAGCACCTCCCGTAGGTTGCCATCTCTATGCTTAGCTCGCATTCATCTGAGAATGCATTCACTCTGAATATCGGTAAGTCATTCTCGTAACGTTTAGTTATTCTAACACCCTTCATGAAATGTTCCTTCCCCTCCGTAGGGTCGTAGAAGTTGAGGGTCTCTGAAACCATCTTTTCCCCCCAGTCCATCAGGCTCTCATGTGAAATCGAGCGCCTGAACATTGGCATTCCCAGATGCGGCAGGAAGTATTGCAGGTAAGCGCCATTGTCCCACTGTACCGTAGCCCAGTACCAGCAGGGAGTAATCGAGGATATCCGCACTTTCTGGAAATAAGACCTGCCCTTCACGGAAGTCTCGTTTTCGCCTATTCGGATTTTTCCAGATGACAAGAGAGCTCTGTATTTTAGCATGGAATACCCCATGTTTCCGATGAAGTTCCTTCCTGTTGGTACCAGTTCTGCCATCGTGTCTTTCCACGGCTGCATCGATAGTTCGATTCCGACCTTCTCGCTGTTCAAATCCATCCAGAGATTCGCAGGGCTCCCGCCAAAGGAATAGTCCCCGTCACTGCTTTCCATTCTGATACTTCCAGAGTTGTCATCCCATTCGGTTTCAGTTTTCCCGTGGTCGAGAACGAAAGCGTCATGCATCTTGTCTCCATCATAATACCAGGAGGCGACGATTGATTCGAAAGCAGCGCTATTTTCCTTGATCTCCATTGGTATCTGTGGCTCCCAGTAAGAATCGTTCACGCGAACCTTTCTGCAGTTCCTGGTGACCCAAAGGATCATGAGCTGCTTGGGGAATTCTGGGTTGCGTGGGTTTTCGAAAAAATGGATCCACCACCACCAGTGCCAAGTGCGGTTCTTAAGCATGTTTTCGGGGTAAATCTTCCATATGTCGCTGAAGACTTTATGCTGGCACCCTCGCAAATCAGATGACTTCGGTGCATTCGACATTTTTTTCTTGCACTGCCTCTTCCGCACCCTGTAACCGGTACTATTTTTGCAATCTGTATAGCACAAAAGTAGCCGCAGTCATCCCTAAGAAGAAATACAAGACTGCAACCTCTATTGGCAAAGTTCCACCTATCATGTAAAATGGCGAATCATAGTAACCCCATAATCGATTTCCAGTTCCATAGAGCTCCCACACTGTATCTGCCACAAAACCAATAACGCCAAGTTCTAAGATCACAGGGTTTCTGAGTTTAACAAGTCCAGTTATTCCAGTGACACCAAACAAAACCATTAGAAGTGTACTCGTCCAGACATTTTTGCCAAATTGACTTGCAAGAAAAGTGGAAAATAGAATGACCAATATTATAATTGAAACTGTAGTGACGCTATTTTTGAGTTTCATAATCTGCTTGTAACAAGTCGCTGATTTAAGCTGCAACGACTGGTGCACACGAAGGTTGTCAGATCGACTTTCACGATAGTGCTTGGACTCGACATAGATTCGAGTGTGTGGGGTCTAGAGGTGCGCACGTACACTTTTGAATGAGAATACCCTACTTCAACCTTGAGTCCAGGAACTGAACTGTCCTCTTCCAAGCGAGGCTAGCAGCCTTATCGTCAAATTCCGGTCGGTCCTCTTCGAAGAACCAGTGCTTCAATTTAGGGTAGTAATAAAACTCAACCTCCTTCCCAGCAGACCTGATCAGCTTTTCGAGCTTTAGTACGCCTTCCTTGGGCTCGAATTCATCCTCTTCAGCAAAATGCCCTAGGAACGATGCACGCGACTTCGAAAAGTCCTCTTCTCCCGTCCCGTAGAAGACGACGACTGCATGTAGGTCAGGTCTCTTTGAGCTCAGCCACAGGGCCCAATTAGCGCCCATCGAAAATCCAACAACGCCCACCCTCCGCCCCTTGACCGCTGGATGCGACACTAAGTAGTCGGACGATGCCGCGACAGATGTTTCAACATACTTGGAATCCTGCTGAGTCATAAGGTCCTTAGCTTCCTCTTTGGTGCTGGCGACCTTTCCTTCGTATAGGTCCGGGGCGAAAACTATGAACCCTTTACCTGAGAGTCTGTCGCAAAATCTTTTGAAAAACTCGTTTAGGCCCCACCACGCGTGCAGCACAATTACTCCAGGTCCTTGAGGAGTTCCCGGCATGCTTAGATAGCCGCTGATTCGCGTATTCTCAGAATGTAACTTGACGATTTCACCCATATTGAATTCACACTACACTGCACAATGAGGTTGTTCTCGCTTTCGTTTCGCATTTATCAAATATGTTTTTTTCTGTGTGTGTGGGTCTAATGGTGCGAGCACCTAAAGCTGAACTACGGTTTTAGCGTATGTATTAGTGCGAGAGTTTGGGGTAGAATAGGGGCATTCCTTTCTCGCCGACATCGAACGCGCCGACATGTGCTCCTCCGAGGTTAGAGAAGAATAGTCGGGTTCCACTCGGTTCGAAGGCGAGGTTTGTGGGTTGGTTGAGTATCTCTGCGGTCGGATCCTCAATTAACAGTTCCACGTTTTGATCGGTGTAGATCACGTAGATGCGGTTCGGGTAATAACATGAACAGTAAAGATTGCCGCTAGCAGCGAACGCCAACCCATCGGGCACCGTCCCTGGCAGTTGCACGTAGATCTCCGGCCTCCCAGCTCTTCCGTCCCGCTCCAAGGGGATTCTAAGTATGTCAGCGGCGGTCGATTCAATCATGAAAACTGACCCGTCCTTTGGTGAGATGGCTAGGCCGTTTGCGTAATGCCAGTTGCCCCCGATGAGTGAGGTTACTTTGCCGTTGGGTGCGACGCGGATGAGTCTGCCGCTCGGTTGCCAATAATCGCCCGAATCCGAGAAGTAATAGTTGTCGAGAGCGTCGAAGGATCCATAATTGGGCATCACCAACGGCCCGTCAGGCGCGTCTCTACAAAATGTGGCTACTTCCCCTTTTTGATTCACTCTCTGCACGCATCGGCCACCCGCGTTGCATAGGTACACGTTCTGGTCTGCGTCGGTTGCTACTCCTCCCACGAAACCTTCCGTCTTCGCTAACTGCTTCAGCTCGAAGTCGGGTGGGGTCATAACGTACACCTGACCCGCGAATCCTCCCGCATAAAGCCGCCCATCAGGCCCAAAGTTGATGCATTCAGAATGATCTAGTCCCGTTCGGATGATTTCGACTTGGTGCACATTGTGGCGGGGCATTCAAAATCATCGCATAAGTTCTTCCATCCGCATTTGAATCTTTGTCACCAAATCCCCTTCGTAAACCCTCGCGACAGTAGAGAACCAAATGGTTTTCATCTTCAGCAGACCTAGCTTAAGCTCTGCGGTTAGTTTAGGTGAATTTGAGTGAAGCTTCAAGGAAAAGTGGCCGTCATTACCGGCGGAACCGATGGAATCGGAAAAGCCATCGCGATCGCATTCGCGAAAGAAGGAGCAAAAATCATGATGGTCGCGCGGGATGAAAGGAAAGGTCAAACCGCGTTAGAAGAGGTTAGACGATTCGGAGAAGTGGCTTACTTCAAAGGAGATGTCTCAGATTCTTCGCAGGTTAGGCGGATGGTTGAAGAAACAATTCGAAAATACGGTAAGATCGACATTTTAGTCAACAACGCGGCCCTCTGCCCGCCCGGTAATGTCTTGACGACTTCGGAGGAAACTTGGAATCAAGTTATTGACGTGAATTTGAAGGGCGTATTTCTCTGCAGCAAATACATAATTCCGCACATTCAGAAGACTGGGGGCGGCGCAATAGTGAACATCGGCTCAATCAACTCGTTAATGGCTATGGAGAACGAAGCCGCATACGACGCTTCGAAAGGCGGCGTCCTGATGCTTACCAGGGCGATGGCCCTGGATTTCGCAAGGGAGAACATACGAGTAAATTGCATCTGCCCGGGCGCGATCGAGACACCGATGCTGAAGGCCTCGCTTGACACGTCGCCCGATCCGAAGGCGGCGAGGGAATCGCTCACAGCAAAACACCCTTTACGACGCACTGGAACACCTGACGAGGTAGCGCAGGCGGCTCTGTTCCTCGCCACTGACGCTTCATCGTTCGTTACGGGTGCAGTCATTCCGGTTGACGGTGGCATCCTAGCCGGGTGGACCTAGAGGAGGTCTAAGGCTAGCTTGGACGTGGGCGGGTTAACCAACGACGTTTCGCTGGTTAGCTCTATCGCGATTATTCTCGGATCGCTCTTCGTGGTCGTTCAGATAAGACAGACTAATCGCATGATTCGCGTGGCCGGTCAGCAGGCGGAAGCCGCTGCGGTTCAAGCTAAGTTGACGACGGAGCAGTTGAAGCAAGATCAAGAACTTGCAAAAATGGATTTGATTATGCGGCTCTACGAATTTGCAAACACGGCCGAAGTTCAGGCCGCATGGCTAACCGTACTCAACTCGAACATTTCCAGCTACGAAGACTTCGAGAAACTCGCGAAACCTGACCAGGTGGCTTTCTTTCAGATCGGCGCACTCTTTGAGTCGCTAGGCGTATTGGTTGAGAGGGGCATCGTTAAGGTGAGCACAATCGCGGATATGTTCCTGCCGAGACTCGCATGGGAATCCATGAAACCATTTGTATCAGGGGCTCGGGAAAGATATGGAGAAGAAGAAAACTACGCTTCATTCCAAGGATTATACGAAAAAATTATCCAAGCTGAAAAGGGAGAGACCGCATAGGCTCGGAATGCTTGAGTAGAAGAGCACTCCATAAGTTATGCTCGTCTGCCGGGGTGTCCTACTTGAATGGAGCGGAACAACTTGTCCAGTGTTTGGAAAACGAGGATACAAGATACGTCTTCGGCCTGCCCGGAGAAGAAACGATAGAAATCAATCAAGCCCTCAGCTCATCCAAGATTCAATTCGTAACCGTTCGGCATGAGCAAGCGGCAGCTTTCATGGCAAGCGTTTACGGGCGCCTCACCGGCCGTCCCGGCGTATGCTTGGCCACTCTCGGTCCCGGCGCGACGAACTTGGTAACGGGCATTGCGAACGCCAATGTTGATCGCGCACCACTAGTCGCCTTGACCGGTCAAGTGGACCAAAGGAGGTTCCATAAGGAGTTTCATCAATTTGTTGACATTGTTCGTATGCTTGAACCCATTACGAAGTGGACGGCTAGAATTACTCGTGCCTCCACGATACCTGAAGCGGTTCGGAAATCCTTCAAGCTCGCTGAGTCAGAAAAGCCGGGCGCTTGCCATCTTGAGCTTCCACAAGACGTCGTAAATGAAGACGTGACCGGTCATCCCCTACTCCGATCCGAACTCTCGTATCCAGAACCAGCTCCAGATGCCCTAAAGAAAGCCGCACAGCTGATTGACGAAGCCCGTTATCCGATCGTTCTGGCCGGTAACGGGGTTCTACGCGGAAGAGCAAACGGCGCCTTGGAAATGTTCGCCACAAAGCTAGGGATCCCGGTCGCAGAGACCTTCATGGCAAAAGGGGCCATCCCGATGGACAATGAACTTTCACTCCTCACAATCGGGTTGCAGGCTCGGGACTACGTAGCTTGCGGCTTCGATCGCGCCGATGTTGTCATTGCGGTTGGTTATGATTTCATCGGATACGCTCCGGTAAACTGGAACCCTAATCATGACAAACACATAATCCACGTAGACTTCTCACCATCAGAGACTGACGAATCCTATACTCCCAACGTCGAGGTTATCGGGAACGTACGCAGCAGCCTCACCAGTCTCGCAGAACTCGCAAAGCCAAAAGCTAGACCCTCCATAGGCGCACTCAGAGAACTCATAATTTCCGAAACCAAAGCGAATTCCCATGATCCCTCATTCCCCATTAAACCACAACGATTGGTCCATGCTTTACGTCAGGTCATGGGCGAAGACGATATCATGGTCTGTGATGTTGGAGCACACAAACTGTGGGTGGCTCGCATGTTCCCCACGAACGTTCCCAATACCGTAATCATCTCAAACGGTTTATCCTCGATGGGCTTCGGCCTACCCGGTGCCCTCGTCGCGAAACTTGTCTACCCTTCACGGAACATATTTGCGGTGTGTGGTGACGGAGGGTTCTTGATGAGCTGTCAAGAGTTGGAGACAGCGAAACGCCTCGGCCTGAGTATCGTAGTGGTAATTTTCAGGGACAATAGCTACGGTGCCATCAAATGGAAACAAATGGAACGCTACGGCAAAGCTTCAGGAGTAGACTTCGGAAACCCAGACCTCGTCACCTTCGCCAGATCATTTGGCGCAAACGGCTTCCGCGTTGAAACAGCCCAAGACCTCGCTCCGATTCTCGAAAACGCTAAGAAGTCCGATGGGCCTTCGGTGGTCGACGTACCCGTCGACTACGAAGAGAACCTAATACTGACCAAACACCTTGGCGAGCTGATATGTCCGAGGTAGCCGGCAAATGGGACCGTGAGTGAGTTTGAAGGCTAGGGCTGGGGTTGGTGAGATCCTTGTTGGTTTATCGACTGTCGTCGCACCCCTAGCAGCATATTCAACTTACGTGAATTCAATTCCGATTCTTGACGTGCGCATAGCACAACAACTTGAGTACCTTGCCTACTCGGTGATTCTCCTGACGCTGATTGGGATCTCATTGGGATTATTCGGACTTCAACGATTCCTGAGTACTTTCCGAAGCAGCGATTCAGCTGATCGTAGAATGCTGAGAGTGATAGCACGCATCTTCGAACGAGAGAGGTATAGGCGAATCATGTTTGCGGTTACGCTGATCTATGCTGTCGTTTTCGCAATTCTTTCAGGAATGATAGTCTATAGTCCGCTCGAGAATTTCGCGGGCGAGTATCTCGTAAGAGTTCCGTCCGCGATTGTCGCGGTTTGTTGTGGAGACGTGGGGTTCATTCCTGTATTGACCGTGTTCGTCACCAACCACTTAGGATTGCTCCTGATTCCTGCGGACATCCTAATCCTTGTCGTCGTTTCCGGCCTCGTGGGTTTGAACGCTACCTTAATCGTCTGTCAGTACGACAGTAGACCTCGATCGCCATCGAGACGATGGTTGCTTGGCGTGGGTGCCGCTTGCGGTTTGTTTTCTGCATGCCCGACGTGCGCCGGGTTGTTCCTATCCACACTTGTTCTAGGCTTAGGCCCGTCGGTGCTGGTCCTGCTTTCAGGCTTGCAGTTCCTCTTTGTAATGGGAACGGTATTCGCGCTTGTTCTCGGAGTGGGCCTAAGCGCAAGGGTAATTGCCACTCAGGCACCGCCTCAAGCCGACGTTCCCCGAAATTTTCCATGCAAACCTATAATAATTAAGAGACACCAAAATTAGACTGGTCGCTATGTCCACGAAGAAAACTGGAAGCTCCAGACGCTATCTTCTCATTGCAGCCGCTATCGCTGTCTTCATTGTCCTAGAATGGGTTAGCGTATTCTTCTTTGGGCATATACCGGCGGGTTACCCATAAGAGCCGAACCAAGCTAGATCTTTCGAGTAATTTGCTGCCGCCGCTGCCTACGAGTTTATTTCGAGACTAACGTATACGCCGCGATCAACGTACCCATCCGTCACACTAACAAGTAGAACGTAACTTCCTGGCGACAGCGTAGACTCCGTTCTAATTGTGATGATAATCGTAGTCTCATTGTTCAGCTGCCCTATTTCAGCGACGTCAGCGTTGATCATAATCCTGTTTGGGCGCGATGTGAAGTTCTCAGTGTCAGCGAACCTAAACGACAGCGGCCGGTTGGAAAAGCCACTAACCGTGAAATTCAATTTCAAGATTTCTCCCGGCCTCATCTCTATCGACTGGTACTCGCTACTCCCAGTTATCGAAAAGTTTGGTCTATACGACGCATCTACGTATCCTACGTAGTTGGCTGTTAGTTCGGTAAACCACGCCTTGTCGTTGCCTAACGCGAATGTAAGAGCGTTATCGATTTCGGTTGTTTTGTTCGCTGGGGGATTGGACAGGCTGTACTCGGTTAATAGCCCTCGGGCTGTGTCGATGACGGCCATGCGGTTCGCGTAATGCTCATTGAACCAGACCAGGGACCCATTTGCGGCTACAAAGTAGGGTAAGGTGGACTCGATGTAGTTGACTGGGGTGGTGGGATACTGAGACCAGGCATGTGTTTTGAAATCATAATAGGCGAGGTTAGAGGACGCGTGCTGAGCTACCCATAGGCCGTTAGGAACTAAAGCGAGGCTTGATGCGGCCTGCGGCCTGAAGCTTCCACCCACGGGTTGAGGAGCGAACTGTTCGGTGTTGAATGATAGGACTTGTCCGAGGCCGCTGGTCGCGTTGCCCGCGTCAACATAATATCCGAACGTGCTATTCACAAATTCAATCTGGGTTGGCGTTCCCCCTAAATTCGTCGGTATAGGGTATTCCTTGAGCGTGCACTTCGCATCGATTCGGCCAAGGCTTGAACCGTACAGTTCCGTAAACCACAACGCGTCATCCATTCCGACGGTGAGGGTGTAAGGGAAGGCGCTGGGATTTCTGAGCTTAACCGCGTATGCGGTTGCTGTGGTTGGGTCCAGGCTTATGATTTGCGCGCCTAGCGCATCGCTAGCCCATATTCTTCCGTTCCACTGCGCTACGCCCCAGATGCTGGTGGTGGACGGGGAATAATTGATAGGCCACGCGTACTCAACCATCGTTCCATTCTCGAACAAGTGACCAACCCCAGGGAGGTTCTGTTCCCCAAACCAGACCGAGCCATCTGAGGCGACTGCTATGCCGTTCGGAAACTCGTTGTCCGGTAACCGAAATTTCGTAACGCCGTTGAAGTATATCCTTGGCAACTTGAATCGTGAGACAGTTGCGGGACCCAACTTTGTGCCGCAAGACGGTGCACCGGTAAACACGAAGGTTACGTAGAGTAAGGAAGCGCTCAGCAACGCCACGAATCCAATCGCATACACGAATCTTTTCCGCAGCACTTCTCACCCATCAAACTTCATAGCTTCCGCTCCAATAAGGAAATAATACGGCGACACTCAGGGCTAACGGAGGTTGGCCACACTGAATAAAGTGGTCGTGGTCGCTATTTTGGCTGCGATTGTTATAGGGTCCGTTGTAAGCTATTACTGGCCCTCATTGAACACACCAGCAAACCAGCCTCTCACAACACAAAAAACAGCTTGCGTGAAGCCGCCGGGCTACTTTTTGATCGTCGCCGACATAACGGGATACAATGACAGCGTCGACCACATTCAAAAGTCACCCAACGAGCCTTGGCCTGTCATCAGAGTGAGTAGAGGAGATCGGGTAAACATTCTTGTCTGTAATTTGGACGATTACTCCCCGCATGGGTTCGCGATTCAACACTACTTCGATGTGGGTGTCGCACTAATGCCCCATGACTCATACCGCATCTCGTTCATCGCGGATCAGGATGGAACATTCACAATGTATTGTAACATATTCTGCCCGGTGCATCCGTACATGCAAACCGGAGAACTCATCGTAACCGGCTAGTACATGCCCGTTCGGAAATTGCGTACTTCTGAAATAAGCTAGGTAGAAGTGGTCGAAGAGGATGATGAGGAAGAACCCGACGCGAGGACGGTTATTGTGCCGTGCATGTATGCGGGGTGGAATTGGCAGTGGTACGGGTATACCCCGGGCGTAGTGAAGACGATAGGGGAGGATGAAGATAGGCCGGATATGTCGCCCGTGTCAAAACTGAATGTGTCTCCTGGGTTCGACGTTAATGTGTGGTCTGCGGTATCCGCATTCTTCATCACAAGAGTGTTATTGACCCCGATTATCAACACAATGTTCGCGGGTGCGAAGTTGATCTCCGATATTCCGGCACCTGATGGCGCGACTATGAAAACCTGTGCGCCCGGTAGTGCCTGAGGCCCGGGGCCGCCTAGTCCACTTGGTCCAGTACCCGGTGGAGGGGCTGCGACGTATCTTGGTTGAAGCCCTGGGACAAGGAGAACCGAGGTAATCGAGATAGCTAGGAGGATGCCGGCGAGGCACAACACGGCGACGGCTGGCCTGTTCGCTTTCATTTCTTCATGTTCACTCATATCTATCCCTTCAATGAACTAGTGAAGCTGTCCAGATGAAAATTAAGTCGCATACGAAGAAGAGGGTTGTTAGTAGGAAGAGGCTCTCCCACCTAGGCTGATATTTCAGTTCCATGTAGAACATTACGACGGCTGCGGCGACTGTGATCGCTATGACCCCGATTACTGTATCGCGTAAAGCCCAGCTATTCGGAAGAACGTAAGAGACGATTACCTCTAGCACCGTTGCGAGTAGTATGTAGACCCAGACGGTGATCATGCCCATTATCCGCGTACTCTTCTCCTCCCTACATTAGATAGAGCAAGGGGAACAGGAAGACCCAGACGATGTCGACGAAAGCCCAGTATAATGCGAAGTAAGTGACCGCGTCATAGTTCGTTTTGGAAAATCCACCCTTCAGCCCTTTAGTTATCAGGAAACCCATGAACGCCAAACCAACAATGATGTGCACCGCGTGAATGCCCGTCATAAAGTAGTAAGTGCTGCCGGGCAGCCCACTTGCGATTGTGAATGGTGGGTTACTGGTTAGGAGTTGGAACCATTCAATTATCTTAATTGAGAGGAATGATGCTGCGAGGGCGAAGGTGGCGCCGATCCAGCCCAGGAACCCATTCCTGTTACCGTTTCTAATTGAGTAGAGCGCTAGGAACGCCGTCATTCCGCTCGAGAATAGAAGCAGGGTGTTGAACGTAGCCAGCCTTATGTTATGAATGGCCACGGGTGGAGGCCAGATAGGTACGTTTTCTCTGATGAATAGGTAGCTGCCAATTATGGCGGTGAAGAGGATCATCTCGCCCGCCAGCGCGAGCCAAACCCCGACCTTCACGTGCGACAAATGGTTGAAGGGCCATTTTTCTCCAGGGGGTTCGTCGGGAACCTTGAAGAGACCATATAAGTCGTCCTTGAACCAAGCCGCCACTCCCCAGACACCAACAACGATTCCGACCAGTAGTAACGGTAGCGAGGTGACTAGGCCGATGAAAGCCATTGCGAGTCCGGCTGAAATTATTATGGGGCTTGAGTTCAGGGGTGTGGCGGCGTGTGCAGACGCCCCTCCATCAAGGGCATGGGACTCGGTTGAGTAGACTGCGGGGTAATTCTTCACATATGATTCGACGTCTCCCGTCCATTCTGGTGAAGACACACCCCACGGGTTTTTTCCCGCTGGTTTTCCGAACGTGGCCATCTCTATCATAAGGTAGAGGAGAAGAATTTGGGCGAGGCCGAATCCCCAAGCGCCGATTGTTTCAATGTAGTTTAGTGTTCCCCATCCGGTGGCTGGCGCGTATGTGTAGATTCTTCTTGGCATGTCGAGTAGGAATGTCATCGGGAAGAAGATTATGTTGAAGAAGATGAATGAAAGAATGAAGTGAAGTTTTCCAATCGCTTCGTTATACATTCTGCCGGTCCACCTTGGCATCCAATAGTAAATGGCTCCGAATAACGCGAACTCTGCGGTTCCGACCATTATGTAGTGGAAGTGGGAAACGACTTGGTAGGTGCCCCTCAATTGGACGTCGAGGAAGAGGGATGAGTCAAAAACGCCTGTTACCCCGCCGATAACGAACGTGGCTATCGACCCTAGAGCCATGAGCATAGGGGTTTTGAACTTGACCGCGCCCCCAATCATCGTTGCAGCAAAACAGATCACGATCATACCGGAAGGAATAGTGTTGATCTCGGTATTCATTGTGAAGATCTCACGCTCGAGCGCATTGATTCCGGTGAGAAACATATGATGGCCATAGATCGCGAAACTGAAAGGCAACATGCCGAATACGAGGGATAGAATAATCGCTTTCTTCGCGTAAAGGGGACGGCCTGAGAATACAGATATTATTTCCGCGGCAGCGCCCAAGCCTGGCAAAATCACCACGTATACTTCAGGGTGACCGAAGAACCACCACATGTTGTCCCACAGGACTGAGCTTCCACCAGAACTCACGAAGAACAACGAGCCCAGGGACCGATCGACGATCAAGGCCAGAGTGCCAGAGAAGATCGATGGAACCGCCCAGAGGAGCATCAGTTGAGTTACAAGGGTGAACCACGTAAAGGTCGGCACCTTAATCCAAGTCATCCCAGGCGCCCTCATCGAGAGAATTGTGGCAATTAGGTTCACGCTACCCATCGTAAGGGAGCCCCAGAGCATAAGCAGACCCAACGCGATTAACGTCTCGCCTCCTCCAGGAAGGAATATTTTGGAGCTAAGTGGAGCGTAATTTGTCCAGCCCGCCGAGGCTGCTCCTCCCGGGACGAAGAAACCCGTCAACGCGACGATTCCGCCGAACACGTACATCCAGTAGCTAAATGCGTTAAAGCGAGGGAACGCAACATCCTTCGCGCCTATCTGCAATGGAACGAAATAGTTTGCGAACGCAGCCCCAAGCGGCGATAGGAACCAAAGAACCATAATGAGACCGTGCATCGAAACTGCCTGATTATACGCAGCGGATGTTAGGAGCGTGTTTTGTGGAGACGCGAGTTGCGTTCTCATAAGAAGGGCTAGAATGCCGCCAAGGAAGAGAAAGTAGAACGCGGTAACGAAATACAGTATTCCAACTTGCTTATGGTCGGTTGTAAGAAGCCATGATTTCAGCCAGGAGGCCCCAGTCTTTCGGCGAACACCCACGGCCTTCTCAATTTTGCCGAGCCTTTTCTCGATCGCATCTAACCTATCTTCAACAGACATTACGTGCCAGCTCCTGAGCTTGTTGTTCCGGTTGAAGCATACCACTGATTGAACGTGGCCGGATCCTCGACAACCAACGTACCAATCATCGTCGCGTGCCCTGCACCGCAGAGCTCGAAGCATTGTACCGTATAGTTACCCGGGTCCGTTGTTTGGATCCAGACAGGGCTCGCTCTTCCAGGAATGGCATCGGTCTTGACGCGGAAATATGGGATTCCGAACTGATGGTACACGTCTCGTGAGGTAACATTGAAGACAACGATCGAGTTCGCGGGCACGTAGGCTATGTCTTCGGAAACGAAACCGTTAGCGTAAATGAAAGTCCACGCGAACTGGTGGCCGACGACGTTAATGTGGATCGTGGTTGGTGAGCTAGGCACTCTAGAAAAGGCGTTGTACGTTGCAAAACTCTGAGACGCGACCGTTACAAGGACTATGGCCATGAGGATGTAAACTATAATCGGGCCTTTCCAGTTAGCATCCCGATTCTCCCGGGTCTTTGGGTTAGTTGGAGTAAGCGTTGATCCAGAACGCGCTCGGTACCTAACGCAAAGGTAGGCTATTAGCACAAACGCGACGATCGCGGAAACAATTCCGAGATATGAGTACAAGTTGTAAACGTACTCCCAACCCATACGGGTCGGAGGAGAAGTCTGGAGAATGATTGAGTTGAAAAACACTTGAGGTCTTTCCCAACGGAATGAGAGTAAGATCAAATATAAATAACTTAAAGTTATGCAAAACTCTAAGTTTTCCTAGGTCTTAAATACCAATTCATACTTCCCTACAAGAGGAATCTGTTTTGAGCAAGTCAGGTTGGTCTGTTTCCGCATCGACGGCATTAGCCGTTGCACTAGTCGCACTCATAGTAGCTTTGGCAGGATTCGCGATTCCTTTGATCTCACCCTACAATGCCTCAAGCGATCAAGTAAACTCCCTTCAAACCCAAGTCAATCAACTGCAACAACAAATGAATTCACTTCCTGCAGTCAACGTGAAACCGACCACGCGAATTATTCTAATGGATTGGGCGAATACCGGAAATTCTGGGCAGGACCGGTTCAATCCTAACGTCATCGTGATCGATCAGGGCGATACCGTTCATATCACATTCGAAGACAATGACACCGATGGGCACACCTTTGAGGTCCTTCTGCCAACCGGCCTTTTTGTGCTAAATAACTCGCTGGCAGGAGAAACAAACCACCTCACCTTGGCTACCTTTGCGGGAAACGCGACGGGGTGTATGGTTAACGGACAGGGGGCACCATGTAACACGACGGGTTCGTGCACTACTGGTATTACCGCGTGCAACGTGACCTCGAGCGGTACCTTCACTGTTAATGTGCCAGGCGTTTACAGATACTTCTGCATATACCACCAAGCGCTTGGGATGTTCGGATTCCTCATCGTACTACCCAATGAAGCATACGTCTCTCCGACGAACTCAACCTCAACCGCAACCACGTGACTGACTTCCGCATCTCAGTGTAAGCTCTAGAACGCTTTAGAATCCAAAGCACAATCCTTATTCTCCCACCGACGGGAGGTGAGAGAATGAAAAGGTCTACAACGCTTTCAATATTGGTGATAGTGCTGATCGCGTTGGGCGGGGTACTGCTCCAACTTTTGGTGTCTGAACAACCGCAGCCATGCAGTGGCTCTGCTGCTAGTTCGACATTAGAGAGATCTCAGCTGAATTATGTTCAGTTTGGTGCGGTTCGAAAGTATAAGCTTCCCAGCTCAAGGGCCCCAAACGCAATCACGCTCGCCCCCGACGGCTCCGTCTGGTTCGGAGAACAAGCCCTTCCTGGCGTAGCTCATCTTTACCCTAATGGGACTCTGATAGAATACAGGTGGCCGTTCCAGTACAACTCGCCTGTTAGCCTTACCTTCACGTGGGGCATAGCAATTTGGAAAGGATGCGTATGGGCGTCCGACCAAGCTGGTAGCCAACTGGTTGCGGTTGATCCAGCCACGGGAAGTACAAAGACGATCAAGCTTGATACTGGTTCATTTCCCTACACTCTAACCGTTGGCCCGGATGATTCGTTGTGGTTCACAGAAGTTTTCGCGTCAAAAATCGGTCGTGTTGATAGTCAATATCACTTACACGAATACTCACTCCCACTCGGAACACCAGCCCAGATTCTGTTTGCGAACAGCAGCTTGGGATATTACGTTGACACTGGGAACGTTGGCTTTGTCGAACCAGGAGTTTATTCATTCGATCCCAACAATTTCTCGCCTGTCCAAATTTATTCCAACGGCACGAAGTTACTTGCTCCAACGAGCTTGGCGCTAGCTAAGAACGGATTGTGGGTGGCTCAGCATGCGTCCTCTAACCTTGCGTACTACGACTTCAAAACCCAGGCGTGGTCTCAGTATCCCACTACCCCCGTCAGCTACATTGAGTCCACGCTACCGTATTTTGTGGCGGTGAACGGGTCTCTGGTCTGGTTTAATGAGCATTACGCGAACCGGATGGCGGTTATTGACACTGCACATGGGTTGCTTACCGAGTATAGCTTGTCGAATCCTCCAGCCAACAAGACCACCCAAATTGATAATGCGTTAACGTTCGCGCTCGGTAAGGATAAGGTGTGGTTTACGGAGCTCACAGCCAACTATGTAGGATACATAGATGCTTCCTATCATCCATCCTTCTCTTTCCAATCTCATCCGGATTCGAATTTGCAGCTCGCGAAGGGGAGCGGGAAAAGTATCACGCTAACCCTGCAAGGAAACCACGACAAAAGTCTCACAGTAATCTCAAGCGACTCTGAAACGCCAGACTCAAGGCCAAAGTGGATTTCTTTGAATGTGAGCGAAACGGAAGTTCGTACTCTGAACGGCGAGGCAACAATAATTCTTAGGGTGATTACAAACACCAGTACGATTCCTGGAGACTACACGTTGCTGATCAGCGTCACGGACGGACTAGTCACTCAAGGAGTTTACTTGACGTTGACCGTTTCACAGTAAGTTCTCAATAAGAGTTCTAACTGCGACAGGTCAAGTGGATGTCGAAGTCTAGCGGCGTCACACGAGATGTGCAGCCACGACTATCAGTAGGATTACGAATAGGTACGAGATTGACATTTTGAACACTCGCCATGCATTCGTCGGCGCGGGATTCTTGATCAATCTAAGGTTTGCCAAGAGAAAGCGCGTGTTGAAAGCGACCAGAGCGGCTCCGAGAACAATCAATGCCAGGTAGTTTGATCTTGAGGCGGTCAGAGCGAAGAGTCCGACGGTGAATGGAAATAGAGCGAAGTTTGAGAGAGCAGTGTACACAGCACTCTTCCGCGCTCCATCAACGACGGGAAGCATCGGGACTTGGATGGAAGCGTATTCGTCTGACTTAGCCATCGCTAAACCCCAGAAATGACCCGGCGTCCAGAGAAAGATTAGCAAAGCAACAAGAAACCCGGTGACGCTTATTGAACCAGTCACCGCAGCCCATCCGGCTAGGGCAGAGAATGAACCCGCCGCTCCTCCGATTACAATGTTCCATTTCGTCCTTGGCTTCAACCACATGGTGTAGACCAAAACATACCAGAACACGCCTATTCCGATGAACGCCGCAGTTAGTTCGTTCAAGAATGTGGCTAGCCCTACTCCCACAACGGAGAAACCTAAGCCCAGAGCCAGCGCGCCGTTAGAGGATATTCGGCCTGAAGGTATTGCACGGTTTCGAGTTCGGTGCATACGAGAATCAGTGCGCCTTTCCAGGAAGCAATTTAGTGCACCCGCACCGCCGGCGGCAAGGAAACCCGCGGCAACCAGTAACACCATCGAATAGGTGTTCACGTAGTAAAGGCCGACCGTGAGGAGCATCGTTGCGACGCCAACGAAAACGTTCAGGGAAGCGATGGCGGGTTTGGTTATGCTCAGATAGTCCCCGATTATCTGCTTAAATTGGAGACCACCGAGGCTAGCAGATTTCATAGGATCACGTTAACCTATCAGAGCTTTAGGCGTATCTGAACTGAAATTAAGGTTTCTCTGAAATACTTTTCTAGTTAAACCGCCATTGTTCTACTGTGTGTTTGATTTGCAGCCATCACGTACAATCGGAAGTCTATTCGTCCTCTCCGGAATTTTAGGGATCGTCATCCTAGCGTTAGACAGCGTGCTCCGAACCTACGTGACTCAGCATTACGACGCTCTAATCGGTTTTGTGATAATCGATTTCCTCCTCGGCGCCCTCTGCTTCCCAATGCCCCAGAAATTGATGCTCAAAGTAGCCGCAATCTGGAGTACTCTACGAATCCTAATCCAACTTGGTGACGTGGCGTTAGCGCCTATGTTTCAGTACACGTATGCTCAGTTCGCGGATTATTTGTTCAACCCGTTGAGTTCATTACCCGCGAGTAGTGGGAACCCGCCGGGGATTCCACCTGTCCCGATTGATCTAATACTCATCTGTGATATTGCAATACTGCTGACAGTTGCGAGAGCTAGCTTGAAGAAGTAACACGCACGTCCCAAACGCCCGCGCCGAACTTGTTTAACTTGCGTGTTAAGATTGGTTGATTTAACGGCCGCGCTACTCGCGGTCGAGCTCATCCTCCTGGTCGCAACGCTGTCGCTACTACTCCAAGCGAGAAGGGAATCGAAGGGTCGACGGAATCTGCTTGAACAGATGTCTCATACCGCACGAATTGTTTCGAGGCAGGAATACTTCAACTCGGTCCATTTTGTTATGCAGAGCGCGACGAGTTCGGTCAAAGGCTCAATCACAGGCTCAGCCCCCACAACCCCTGAGCAGAAGGATCAAGTTCAGGCGATCACGGACCGTATTTTAATGGCTAAGAAGCGTGGGGTAAACATCCAATACGTCGTACCGAAATCTTCTGACCGGGTTGTTGTAGCAAACAAGTATCGTGAGGCAGGAGCTGAAATACGGTTCCATGCGGGGATTATCGTTAGTGACTTGAGATATACGATAATCGACAACAACTTCACCGTGCTAGGGCTGCCGAGCAGCGTTGGAGAAAATCAGCCTACAAGGGAGGGATATGTAATTCCGTCCGGAGCCCTGGCGGAATTATTCTCACGCCAATTTCAAGCATCATGGGAAGAATCCACACCTTACGATCATTACCTGAAGGAAATAATATCCGAGACAAAGAACCACAACCCAAACGTCACCGCGCAGCTCCTATCCTCTCAGCTACAAATCCCAGAATCTGAAGTCATCCGAATCGATGCCAGCAATGCATGACTCTGCTCGGTGGAGCATGTAGTCCAATGAAGATTCCGCGACTGCGGAATCAATATGATAATCGAAGAGTTCCAACCAAAAGTAGAAGACTATTTCTTTTTGGCTCGGTCTGCGCCGCAGTTTGTGCAGAAGCTCGAGTTTCCTTCTAGCTTGGCCCCGCACTTCCCGCAAAATGTGTTCCCCACACCACTCCTCGATCGCTTGCCACCGGCATAGAAAAGAATTGCAAAGATGGCGAGCGCTACGAGAACAAGCGCTGCGGCGGGTAAGAGTTGACTAGTAACGTCTGGAGTCGTGGAAGTGCTGAATGTGATCTGACTCGTTTGCAATGCTTGGGTCTGGTTCTCTTGAGTGCTCGCGCTCGTTAATAGCGATGAATAGGAGGCTACAGATGAGATGCTCGACACTTGTGTAGTGGTCGCAATTGTTTGCATCGTTGTTACTGGAGGGGTGTAAGGCGTAACCGTGAGTTGGAACAATTGAGACGATGACGCGGCAGTCGCGCCGTTCACCCCATTTACAACGTAGGCTTCAACCTGCAACCCCCAACTACCAGGAGAACTGCGTGCCGTCGTTTGGCTGACTACTGGAACTATGAAGCTCGAAGAAGACGGGTAATAAGGCATGGACGTGGTTGTTAGGATCCTAGAGGTAGTTGCGTCGACCAGATCGACCCTAACGACGGGCAAAACGCTGGGGTCGCATGAAACGGTTATGGTCGTTGTTATCTGGAAGGGTTGCCCCGCTTGAACTAGGTCTGGAAGGGTTAGTTTGAGATTAACGATTCTGCAGGGTATGAATTGAGCGAGAGATAACTGGGAACTAAGGCCTAGGATGATGATCACGATGACGAGATTAACGAGCAGCGTCTTTCGCTTCAGACCTAGCATTCCGGATCGCACTCGTTTTGTCCATCCGCCGATTTAACCCACTCCCTCAACCAGGCTGCGCGGTTAGAAGGCGCAACAAGGACAACAAGGGGTCTTATCCTGTCAGAGACTCGGAGTAGGAAGTGGGACCCGTCAGCGGCACGAATCGCACATGCCGACCACAACTACATAAAGGACCACTACGTGATGTAGTTAAAGTGATTCGGTTTTGGTTGCAAAGAAAGAGATGCGGTTTCAAGGAAAGAACAAGGATCTAAACGAACTCGCTAAGCAGATTTCTGACTCCTTGCAGAGTGACGGGTATAAGATGCAGTCAACAACGGGACTATCGGGACCAGTTATCCAGGCACAAAAGGCTGGAATACTCAGGGACATAATAACTGCCGATAGATGCTTCACTATCACGCTTTCAGGCCAACCCAACGATTTCACAATTACGATTGGAATAGGGAAATGGATTCAGAACATCGCTGTCGCAGCTGCGGAAGCGCTCCTATTGTCAGTGCTGTTCTTAGCCGTTGACGTGCCCGAAATGCTCTGGACTACGCACGTGGAAAACAACATAGCGAAGAAAATCACGCAACTCGTAGGCTAACCTGAAAACCAGATTACCCCTTTCCCACGTCCACATTTTTTGGCTCGCTCATTTCCGTCCATTTCGAAGCTAGCTCGTCCCTCCGCGGGCGATAGACTTCACTGAAGAATCGGTTCTGTGATGAGAGAACGTTCTTGGGATATTTGCGGACGATGGTTAGAGATTCCTTCCAAGCTCGTGAAAACGCGTTTCCGAATCTGCTCTCAATCTGGCGTTTGAAATCAGCCTCAGTCTGCGGCTTTCCACCGATCACGAAATAAGTTCTGTCTCCCTTCCTCACAGTATAGCCCATTTCATTTCCTAAGAATGTCTCGCCCATTTTCGCGGGAGTCTTCCGTCCGAGCTGTTTTCCGCCAGGGCGTTGGCGTTCATGTTTGAACCCTCGTTTGGCGGCGGCGTAGAAAATTGCCTTATTGAGGCCCCAGCTCTTCGCTCGAGTCTCGGAAAATCCAAGCTCCTTCGCCCTCGCGGCTTGAAGGACCGCCATAACTTGAAAACGCCCTACTGTCATGTAGGCTCACTCATAGGCACGGCCCCGACAGCTAATGTGTTGCGGTTAGGCGGTGGCTACTTGGACAAGCTTCCCATTCGTGAAGAATCCTTTCAAGCCGCATTCTTCGCAGTGGGCACCGATTTGGAGGTCTGTCTCGTCTTCATAGTAGATGGTGAGAGTTCGTAGCCCGCAACGTGGGCATAAATCTCCACCAATTTCATCCAACTTCAACCATCTCCGCGAAGTGATCTTCCCACAGGTCGATTTATGTACACGTCGACCTTGTGCCGAAAGTAGAATATAGATCAAATGAACGATCTTATGCAAGGAAGTCGGCGAACGTTCAAGATTAGACTGAATTTCTAACCCGAAATTGATTGAAGTATGCGAGTTCGGAATGTTCGGGCATCACGCTGCCCG
>Ga0074046_10000288_pt1 | contig 45188 bp, 34 predicted proteins | sample BogForMeECP23OM3_FD_94441 | JGI IMG/M metagenome (GOLD analysis project Ga0074046, IMG submission 94441) | Bog forest soil microbial communities from Calvert Island, British Columbia, Canada - Bog Forest MetaG ECP23OM3 | ecosystem: Environmental > Terrestrial > Soil > Wetlands ... | reverse complement strand
GCAGGTCACCGAGCTGGCCGCGTCCGACAACGGGGCCATCGACGGGCTGGCCTGGTCGCCGGACTCGGCCTGGCTGGCCTGGTCCCAGCCGGTGATCCGCCCGCTGACCCGGATCCGGATGGCCCCAATTACTCCGATTTCACCGATCGCCGACGGCGAGGTCGAGGTCATCGACGTGACCGACGGGCGGTTCGCCGACACCAGCCCGGTCTTCACCGCCGACGGCCGGTACCTGGCTTTCCTGTCCCAGCGCACGTTCGACCCGGTCTACGACGCGCACTCGTTCGACCTGTCGTTCCCGTTCGGCGGTCGGCCCTACCTGGTGCCGCTGACGGCGGGAACCCCCTCGCCGTTCGGCCCGATGCCGGACGGACGGCCGCTGCGCCAGGAAAACGGCGACGCCCCGGCCGCCGATCCAGCCGTCGCCGTCGACCCGGACGGCCTGGCCGAACGGGTGGTGGCCATCCCGGTGGACGAGGCCCGCTACCGGTACCTGCGCCCGGTCAAGGGCGGCCTGGTGTGGCTGCGCACGCCGGTCACCGGCGTGCTGGGCGAGGGCGGCGCCGAGCCGGACGACGATCGGCCGCGCCCGGCCCTGCAGCGCTTCGACCTGCGCAAGCGCGAGGTGAAGGAGCTGGTGGGCGCGCTGGACTGGTTCCGGGTCAGCGGCGACGGCACCCGGCTCGTGGTCCGCGACCGCGATGAGCTGCGGGTGCTGCCGTCCGCGCGCAAGCACGACGACGCGGCGGAGACCGTCACCGTCGATGTGTCCCGGGCCAGGTTCGCCGCCGACCCGGCCGCGCTCTGGCGGCACGCCTACGACGAGGCCGGGCGGTTCCTGCGCCGGGACTACTGGACCCCGGACATGTCCGGGGTGGACTGGGACGGCGTGCTCGGGGAGTACCGGCCGCTGCTAGACCGGATCCGCAGCGCGGCCGATTTCACCGACCTGCTGTGGGAGGTGCTCGGCGAGCTCGGCACGTCGCACGCCTACGTGACCGCGGCGTGGACCGGTACCCGGGACTACGTCCCAGTGGGCCAGCTCGGTGCGGACATCGCGCGCGACGCGGCCGGCCGCTGGGTGGTGGACCGGCTGCTGCCGGGCGAGTCGTCCGACCCACGGGCGCGCTCCCCGCTGGCCGCGCCGGGCGTCGTGGTCAGTCCCGGCGACGAGCTCGTCGCCGTGGACGGGCAGCCGGTCGACCCGCGGCGCGGCCCCTGGCCGCTGCTGGCCGGGGCGGCGGGCAAGCCGGTCGAGCTGACCCTCCGGCCACAGGCCGCCGATCCGGAAGTACGGCGCCGAGTGGTCGTCGTCCCGCTGCGCTCCGACCGGCGGCTGCGCTACCAGGACTGGGTAGCCGGACGGCGTCGGCTGGTCCGCGAGCTCAGCGAGGGGCGCCTCGGTTACCTGCACATCCCGGACATGATGGGGGAGGGCTGGGCGCACTTCCACCGCGACCTGCGGACCGAGATGGCCCGCGACGGGCTCATCTTCGACGTGCGCGGGAACAGCGGCGGGCACATCTCCCAGCTGGTGGTCGAGAAGCTGGCCCGGCGTGTCATCGGCTGGGCCGTGGGCCGCTGGCTGCAGCCGGAGCCCTACCCGCAGGAGGCGCGGCGCGGCCCGCTGGTCACCGTGGCCGACGAGTTCGCCGGGTCAGACGGCGACATCGTCACCGCCGCGGTCAAGCTGCTCGGCCTCGGCCCGGTGGTCGGCACCCGTACCTGGGGCGGCGTGATCGGCATCGAGGGCCGCCAGGGCCTAGTCGACGGCACCACGGTCAGCGTGCCGAGGTTCGCGTTTCACTTCGACGAGTACGGCTGGGGCGTGGAGAATCACGGGGTCGACCCGGACGTGGAGGTGCTGATCACCCCGAACGACGCGGCGGTCGGCCGGGATCCGCAGCTGGAGACCGCGGTCCAGCTCGCCCTGGACACGCTGGACAAGCAGCCCCCGCCGGCCCCGCCGGAGGTCGCCACCGGACCGGTCAAGTCCCGACACCCGCTCCCGCCTCGCCAGCCCCAGTCCGGCTCGGTAGCCCTGGGCCCCTCCCACGGCTCCGTTACCCCATCCCCCTCCCATGGCACTGGTGCCTGATGATCGCCGATCCCGCTCAGCTGCGAGCGCGCCGGATCTGGGCGCTCACGGTCATGTTCTGCGTCGCGGGCGCGGTACTGGCGGCCGACGCGATCTCCAAGGCCCAGGTGCTCGGCAAGCTGCCCGGGCACCCGCCGGTCCGGCTACTGCACGGGCTGGTCACGCTGGACCTCACCCTCAACGCCGGGGCCGCCTTCGGCGTCGCCACCTCCTACACCGCGGTCATCGCCCTGATCGTGTGCGGCGTCATCGTCTCGATCATCCGCACGGCCCGGCGGCTGCGCAGCCTGGCCTGGACGATCGCCTTCGGGCTGCTGCTCGGCGGGGCCATGGGCAACCTAGGCGACCGGCTGTTCCGGGCCCCCGGCCCGCTGCGCGGCCGGGTGGTCGACTGGATCAACCTGCCGCACCTCCCGTGGACGTTCAACCTGGCCGACGCGTCGATCACCTGCGCGGCCGTGCTGATCGCGGTGCTGGCGCTGCGCGGCGTCCGGATCGACGGCACCTCCCCGGCGCACGCCGCCGACAGCGACGCGCGGCCGGTGGACCGGGGTGAGTGCCCCTCGTGAGCCAGGAGCCGATGGTGAGCCAGGACCCGATGGCCGCGACCCGAGCCAGCCGATGATCTGGTCCAGCACGAGGTCCAGCAGGCCGTCCTTGCCGCCGACGTGCCAGTACAGCGACGCGGCGCCGGCGCCGGCGGTTCTGGTGGCCGTCGGCTCAGGGCCAGCGCTTGGTGATGATGGTGGTGACCGGCAGCCCGAACCGGCGCTCGGCCCTATGGGGCAAATCGGCCCGCAGCCAGTGCGAGACGGGCCGGGGCAGCGTGGCCACGATGATCTCGTCGAACTGGTGATCGGTGAAGATCTTCTCCATCGCCTCCGCAGGCTGGGCACTGCCCAGGTCACCCTCGACGGGGACACCCAGCGCACCCAGGTCAGCCAGCATCTGGCCGAGCCGTTGCCGGGCCTGCGTGCTCGCCTCCTCATCGGTGGCGGGGCCCCGGTAGTCCGTCATCCACCATGTCATGCTGGGCTGCAGGACGCCAGCCGCGGTGGCCACGTCCGGATAGTCTGCCGCCCTGGTATCAGGGACGAGCAGGTAGAACGAGCTCGGTCCCTCCTCGATCCGCTTGCGGAGCTCGTCTCGTAGCTCTGCTCGCTGCAGAGTCTGGTTCGCGACGACAAGGTACCTACGCATGGTGACCACCTGCTTTGTCTTGGCCCGGGGCCAGACGTCCGGTGCCAGCTCACGGTATCCCGCCGCGGAACTGCCGTCTACCGGTCCAACGGCGGCTCCCGCCCAGTTCCGGGCTCCGGCGGCGCTTGGCATTGGACTGTCGCCGGCGATTCCGCTGCACAACGTTCAGATCTGAATGGACGGGACCAAGGCACCTTACCCGGCAAAGCCGCCCATATCAGCGGCAGTGTGCGCCTCGCTCCAGGGCAAGGGCTCATTACGCAGCGTGGTGTTAAGCGGGCCGTCTTCGGGATGCCCGGCCAGCCCCGGTGCGGTCACCACGCCGTATCAGGTGAGCGGTATCCGGCTCCGACATGGTGACAGGCTGCGACCCGGCTAGGAAGCAGCCCGGTAAGGGTCAGGCGCGCGCGGCGCGAGCCTGCTGCCCGTCCGGTCCAGCCCGGCAGGAGGTCATCATGAACCACGTCCACCGCATCTGCCGTTCGCTGGCCAGACTGACCAGACGCGCCCGTGTCCCGCCCGCCCCGCGGCCGTGCCCGTCGTGGCGGCCGTCCGGTGCCCCGAACCGCCCCGCTGGACCAGGCACTCGCCGCTGCCCGCCCTGGCCCTGGCGACGCGGCGATCCCGGCCTTGGTGACCGGGGCGCCGCTGGTGCTGGCTTCGGCTTGGTCAGCGCAGTGGCGCGAACCGTGCGGTGAAGTGCCGCAGCTGCCGGGGCTGGGACACGATGCGCATGCCGGGCAGCTGGCCGGCCCGGCGGGCTACCCGGGTGACGACTTCGATCACGTAGTCGAGGTGGCTTTGGGTGTAGGTGCGGCGGGGGACGGCCAGCCGGACCAGGTCCATCGCGGCCGGGGCCTCGGTGCCGTCTGGCCGCAGGCCGAACATGACGGTCCCGATCTCGCAGGCCCGCACTCCCCCTTCCTCATACAGCGCGCAGGCCAGCACCTGGCCCGGGTAGCGCAGCGGGTCCAGGTGCGCCAGCATGGCCCGCGCGTCGATGAAGACCGCGTGGCCCCCGAACGGGACGACGACCGGCACGCCGGCGGACTCCAGCGCCTCGCCCAGGTAGGCGATCGAGCGCACCCGGTAGCGCAGGTAGTCATGGTCGGTGCACTCGCTCAGGCCCTGGGCGATCGCCTCCAGGTCACGGCCGGCCAGCCCGCCGTAGGTAGGGAAGCCCTCGGTGAGGATTTCCAGGGTGCGGCACTGCTCGGCGAGGCTGTCGTCGTTCAGCGCCAGCCAGCCGCCGATGTTGGCGAGCGGGTCCTTCTTGGCCGACATCGTCATCCCGTCCGCCAGGGCGGCCATCTCCTGGACGATGGCGGCGACCGGGACGCCGGCGTAGCCGGGCTCGCCGGTCTTGATGAACCATGCGTTCTCCGCGAACCGGCAGGCATCCAGGAACAGCGGCTTGCCGTAGCGGTCACAGACCTCGCGGACGGCCCGGATATTGGCCAGGCTGACCGGCTGGCCGCCGCCGGAATTGTTCGTCACGGTCAGCATCACCAGCGGGACATGGACGGCCCGCTCGGCCAGCAGCCGGTCCAGCGCCGCGACGTCCATGTTGCCCTTGAACGGGTGCCGCAGCGCCGGCTGCAGGCCTTCGGGGACGGGCAGGTCGACGGCCTGCGCCCCGGTGAACTCGATGTTGGCCCGGGTGGTGTCGAAGTGGGTGTTGTTCGGGATGACCCGGCCCGGGCCGCCGGTCACGGTGAACAAGATCTTCTCCGCGGCCCGGCCCTGGTGTGTGGGCAAGATGTGCCGGAACGGGAACAGGCCGGTCACCGCCTCGCGGAACCGCCCGAACGAGGGAGATCCCGCGTAGGCTTCGTTGCCCCGCTGGATGCCGGCCCACTGCTCGGCCGACATCGCCCCGGTCCCGGAGTCGGTGAGCAGGTCGATCAGCACGTCCTCGGCCCGCAGCTCGAACAGGTTGTACCCGGCCGCCGCCAGGGCGGCTGCCCGCTCCGCCCGGGTCGTCAGCCGCATCGGCTCTACCGAGTGGATGCGGAACGGCTCAATGATCGTCCGGAACGGCTCATCTGCCATCGGCGGCCCTCCTCAAGCCGAACCTGCGCCGGCAAGTTCCCGCGACCTTGCCAACCCGCCGGCCCGCACTGCCCGGGTGGCCCCGGAACCCCGCGCGCCCTGCCGGGCCACAAGATCGTACGCCTACCGCCGCCACCAGCGCGCCCCAACCCCAGGTCTGGCCCCGTCCGCGGCACACTGCCGCGGACGGGGGTGCACTAGGTCGAGCCCGGCTCGTCGCCGGGGACAAGGACCCCGCCCGCGTAATCCCGGAGACCGCGCAGCAGGCACCGCAATCCGGAGACCACGCAGGAGGGCACGGCCATGGCGGGGAACGGCAATCCGCGACCTGTCCTGCCGGCGCGGTACTCATCGCGTCACGGTCCTGTTCGACCTGCTCACCCCTGAGGAGGTTTGCGTGAAGTGGCGGTGCGGGAACAGGGACCAGCATGAGCTCACCAGTTAAATCTGGCCTGATGACCGATGGCGCGGAGTTTGAGCGCCTGGTCGCTGGCCAGCATCACGATCCGCACCATGTGCTGGGCGCTCATCCGGAGCGGGACAGCGAGGGCCGCGACCGTGTGGTGATCCGCGGGTGGCGTCCCGACGCGATCGGCATGGTCATCCTGGCCGGCGAGCAGCGGGTCGAGATGCGCCGCGTGCATCCCGCTGGGTTGTTCGCCGGGACGCTGGAGGGGCCGGATATCCCGGACTACCGCCTGGAGACGTACTACCCGGGTGAGGCCGGTGAGGTCGTGGTGGCGGCCGATGATCCGTACCGGTACTGGCCCACGCTCGGGCCGCTTGACCTTCACCTGCTGGCCGAGGGCCGGCACGAGGGGCTGTGGCGTCATCTGGGGGCGCAGGTGCGGGTGCATCAGGGGGCGTCTGGTACCTCGTTCGCGGTGTGGGCGCCAGGCGCCCAGGCCGTCCGGGTCGTTGGTGACTTCAACGGCTGGGACGGCCGCCTGCACCCGATGAGGGTGCTGGGCAGCTCCGGGGTCTGGGAGGTCTTCCTGCCCGGGGTCGGTCCCGGCGCGCGTTACAAGTTCGAGGTGCTGAGCGGGCACGGGCAGCTGAGCCTGCGGGCGGACCCGTTCGCCTTTGCCGCCGAGGTACCGCCGGCCACGGCCAGCATCGTCACCCAGAGCCGGTATGAATGGCAGGACGCGGCGTGGTTCGCCGCGCGGGCGACCACCGACCTGCTGCGCGCACCAGTGTCAATCTATGAGTGCCACCTGGGCTCATGGCGGTTCACCCAGGACAACGGCGGATGGCGTCCGCTGACTTACCGGGAGGCGGCCGAGGTCCTGCCCGGGTACCTGGCCGACCTGGGCTTCACCCACGTGGAGTTCCTCCCGGTCGCGGAGCACCCATTCGGCGGCTCCTGGGGGTACCAGGTGACGGGATACTACGCTCCGACGGCACGGTTCGGGACGCCTGATGATTTCCGCTACCTGGTCGACCGGCTGCATCAGGCAGGCATCGGCGTCATCGTCGACTGGGTGGTCGGGCACTTCCCCAAGGACGACTGGGCGCTGGCGCGCTTTGACGGCACGGCACTGTATGAGCACGCCGACCCGCGGCTGGGTGAGCACCCGGACTGGGGCACCCTGGTGTTCAACTACGGGCGCCACGAGGTCCGCAATTTCCTGCTCGCCAACGCGCTGTACTGGATCGAGGAGTTCCACCTGGACGGGCTGCGCGTCGACGCGGTCGCCTCGATGCTCTACCTGGACTATTCGCGCCGGGAGGGCGAGTGGGTCACCAACCGGTTCGGTGGCCGGGAAAACCTGGAAGCCATCGACTTCATCAAGGAAGTCAACGCGGTGCTCTACCGGCACCACCCCTCGGTCATGCTGGTGGCCGAGGAATCCACGTCCTGGCCGGCGGTCTCCCGCCCGACCTACCTGGGCGGGCTCGGCTTCGGGTTCAAATGGAACATGGGCTGGATGAACGACACCCTGGTGTACTTCAGCAAGGACCCGGTGCACCGGCGCTACCACCATCACGAGCTCACCTTCGCGCTGCTGTACGCGTTCAGCGAGAACTTCATCCTGCCGCTCAGCCACGACGAGGTAGCGCACGGAAAGGGATCGCTGCTCGGCAAGATGCCCGGAGACCGCTGGCAGCAGTTCGCCAACCTGCGTGCCCTGCTGGCCTGGATGTGGGCCCATCCCGGCCGGCCACTGCTGTTCATGGGCGGCGAGATCGCCCAGAACGAGGAGTGGCGGCACGACAGCAGCGTGGACTGGCACTTGCTCGGCTACCCCGAGCACGCCGGGGTGCAGGCGCTGGTCCGGGCGCTCAACGCCGTCTACCGTGCCGAACCTGCCCTGTGGGAGCAGGACTTCGACTGGCCCGGCTTCCGCTGGATCGACCCCGACGATTCCGACCACAGCGTGCTGTCGTTCCTGCGGTTCCCGGCCTCAGCCGGGCGCCCGGTGGCGTGCCTGGCCAATCTCACCCCGGTGCCCCGCCGTGACTACCGCGTCGGACTTCCGCAGCCGGGGCGCTGGGCGGAGATCCTCAACTCCGACAGCGCCGAATTCGGCGGCAGCAACACCCTCACCGGCGCCGCCACCGCCACCGCCCCCGGCTGGAACGACATGGACTACTCCGTCACGCTAACGCTGCCGCCGCTCGGCGTCCTGTGGCTGGCCCACGACCCCGACCACGGCTAGCCGGCGACCCGCTACCCCCGGCAGCCGGCGTGCCCACGACCACCTTCCCGATCTCCGTACAACCCCCACCGGGAGGCATCCCAGCCCCGATGTACACACGCTCGGTCTGGTAACTCCAACCGCCCGGGCTTTGCGATCACGGCCGGGGCTGGTCACCCTGCCTCAGCAGCCGACGCCGTTATCCCGGCAGTTTCCGCGCCGGCCGCAGGATCTGACAACAGGACCAGCGCCTACCGCAGCTACCGTCGCGCAGTGCGGTCGGCACCGGCAACAAAGCCTTCGTCCCGGTCACGAAGCGCGACGACACCGCCGGCCATCCACGTTGACCGGGAGAGCGGCCCTGCCGAGCATGCGGAGGTGGGCAGTGCTGGCCTCGGACGGCACCCACCATGCCCGTGAGCAACTTGCTTCTGAGCCGCTGAGGGACCTTTTCAGCCGGCCGCCGAACAGCGCCTCGCCCGCGCTATTTCGCCTTCTTCTTGGACGGCTTCGCCGCGGGCGCGGCGGCCTTCTTGGCGGTCTGCGCCGGCGTTTCCTTCACCGGCGTTTCCTTCGTCGCCGGCGTTTCCTTCGTCGCCGTTTCCTTCTTCGTCGCCGGCGTTTTCTTCTTCGTCGGCGCCTTCCTCGCAGCTCGCGGGACCGCCTCGGCCAGCGCGGTCAGGTCCACCACGGAGTCGTCTCCGCCGAAGTCGTTGGGCTGGTAGGCGTCGGCGGCCCAGTCGTTTTCCCACCGCTGGCCGTCCAGCAGGTATCGGAAACGGTAGGCCCGCCCCGCGTCCAGGCCAACCGTCACGCTGAATCCCCCCTCGGCGTCGCGGTGCATAACGTCGGCGTCGGCCGACCAGTCGTTCCACTCCCCGCACACCACCGCGGTCTGGGCGCCCACCTGGGGATCAACGGTGAACGTGACGTTGGCCTTGCCCTTCGCTCCCCTGGACTTGATCACTTCTGCCTCCGCTGTGCCTGGCCCGGGCCCTGCGGCGGGCGCCAGCTTGCCATCCGGCCCCGTCCGGAAAGGGCTGGCCAGACCGGCAGCCCCGGGCCCTCGAACCCTTCCGGCTACCGCATCCTATCGCGACGGTCCGCCCGGCACCGGCGACTACACCACCCGCCTGCACGCCGTGCTGATCGCGACCAGCACCTCGCCGGCGGCGGCTCGATCAAGGTCTACGCCTGTCCTGGTGCCTGGTCACGATGATGGGGAGTTCGCTCGGCACCAGCGTGCTGCTGATCACGGGGCTAACTGCGGCGCCGTCGGCGAGCCTGAGCTTCCAGCGGGCGACGATGGCGCTGAGCAGGAGCATGGACTCGGCCCAGGCGAACCCCTCGCCGATGCAGTTCCTGATGCCCTGTCCGAACGGGAAGAACGACGCCCGCATCTGCGTCCGCGAGTAGCCGGTGGCCCACCGGTCCGGATCGAAGCGGCCGGGATCGCGGTGCAGCCGCGCGTCGCGGTTGAGCGCGTACGGGCTGAAGAGCATCCTGCTTCCCGCCGGTAGCTGGTAGCCGCCGAGGTCGACATCGGCGGCCGCCTGCCGGGGCAGCACCCACACCGGGCTGTACAGCCGCAGCGTCTCGGTGACCACGGCGCGGGTGAACGGGAGCCTGTCCAGGGCCTCGTGGCTGGCGTCGTCGCCGGGTAGCGCCAGGCCGGCCTCCTGGTGCAGCCTTTCCTGGATCTCCGGGTGCTGAGCCAGCAGGTAACAGGCCCAGGCAATGGTGTTGCCGGTGGTCTCTGAGCCCGCGATCACCAGCGTGGTCGCCTCGTCCCGCAGCTGCTTGCCGGTCATTCCCGTGCCGGTCTCCTCGTCGTTGGCGCGTATCAGGATCGACATCAGGTCGCCATGGTCCACCCCCGCCGCCCGGTACCCCTCGATGATGCCCGTCAGCATGGCGCCGAGCCGTCTGCTGGCCACCGCGAACCGCCGGTTGGACCGCGTCGGCAGCCAGGCGAGGGCCGGGATGTTCGCGATGATGCCCTCGGGCAGCAGCTCGGCGAGCAGCACGCGCAGCAGCCGTTCGATCTCGTCGATCGCCTCGCTGCCGATGTCGCTGGAAAGGAGCGTCCTGGTCAGCACGGTGAGCGTGATCGAGCGCATCTCACGGTCGAGGGCGAGCGTCCCGCCGTCGGGCCATGCCTCGATGCGCGGCACCGCCACGTCCCGCATCGTGTCCATGTAGCGGGGGATCTCCGACCGGTGGAACGCCGGCTGCATGAGGCGCCGCTGCCGGTGGTGGTACTCCCCGGACGACAGCACGAGGCCGTTGCCTATCAGCTGCCTGACCCGGCCGAAGCTGATGCCCTTCTCCAGCTTCCTGGCCTGGCTGACCAGCGCCTGCCTGATGGCGTCGGGGCTGTTCAGCAGGTAAACGGGAAACGGCCCGAACCGGATGCGGACCACGTCCCCGTGCGCTCGCGCTCGCTGGAACAGCGCGAGCGGATCGCGGCGGAACTCCATGGCGTGCCCGAGCACACGCCGCCCGCCCGGCACTTCAGGGACGTCGCGGGCGATTCCCCTGGTAGCTGCGGCCATCTCCCGCACCTTTCTTGAGGTCCTGCATCTAGCGTGCGATACGCGTGGCAGGCCCTGGCTCACGCCCAGCGGCCAGTCGGGAACCGGGCGGAGCTCAGCTCTTCCGGCCGGTGATCGCCACCGTCACGCCGACGCCGATCATCGCCAGGCCGCCCGCCCCGCCGACGATCTCGAACCGCCGCGGCGAGCTCGCGAACCAGTTCCGCACCGCGCTCGCGGCGAACCCCCAGGCGCAGTCGGAGACCGCCCCGATGAGCACGGACACCAGGGCCAGCAGCAGCATCTGCCCCGGCACGTCGCCACCCGCGCGGTTCACGAACTGCGGCAGGATGGCCCCGAACAAGATGTAGGACTTGGGGTTGGTCATCCCTACCACCATCCCGTCCCGCAGCGCCCGCCAGCCGTCCCGCGGCTCCGCCGCCACGGCAAACGCGGCGGCCAGCGACTTACGCTGCCGTATCGCGTGGATGCCGAGCCACACCAGGTACAGCGCCCCCAGGAGCTTGACCACTACGAACACCGTGGCCGAACGCTGCAGGATCGTGCCCAGCCCGACGGCGACGCACGCCGCCACCACGTAGTTGCCCGCGGCGTGACCGCACGCGGTGGCCAGTGCGGTGCGCCGCCCGTGCGCCAGCGCCCGCCCGACCACGAACAGCACCCCGGGGCCGGGGATGACGATCAGCACCAGCGACGCGACGGTGAAGCCGAGGAACTGTCCAGCCGACACCATGCCGTCACCTGGGAACGAGCAGCTCGTGCCCGGCGGCGCGCAGCTCGGCCACCGAACGCACGCCGAGCAGTTGCATGGTCTGCCTGAACTGTTCGGCCAGGATGTCCAGCGCCTTATTCACCCCCGGCTCGCCGCCGGCCATCAGGCCGTACAGGTAGGCGCGCCCGATGGCGCATGCGTCCGCGCCGAGCGCCAGCGCCACGGCGATGTCCGAACCGTGCCGGATACCCGAGTCGACCAGCACGGACACCTCGGGCCCGACGGCCTCCCGGACGGCGGCGATCAGGTCAACCGGCGCCACCGCCCGGTCGAGCTGGCGGCCGCCGTGGTTGGAAAGCTGCAGGCCGTCCGCTCCGGCGGAAACCGCGAGCCGTGCGTCGGCGGGACCGAGCGGGCCCTTGATGACCAGCTTGCCCGGCCAGCGGGTCCGCAGCTCGGCGATGTCGTCCCAGTCGATGCCGGGGTCGAACAGTGACCCGGTGCCCTCGATGGTCGCCGGCGCGTGCCCGGCGAAGTTGGCGAAGTCGATGGCCGGGTTGCGCAGCATCCGGATCCAGTACCCCGGCTTGGCCGCGATGCTGGCCAGCGTGCGCGCGGTGAGTTCGGGCGGGATGACCAGGCCGTTCCGCCGGTCCCTGGTCCGGTGCCCGGCCACGAAGGTGTCCACGGTCACCACCAGGGCCCGGTACTTGGCCGCGGCGGCCCGGTCGACCAGTTCCTTGGCGAGACCGCGGTCACGCAGGATGTACAGCTGGAACCACAGGTCGGGCTGCGCGGCTTCGGCGACCGCCTCGATGGTGGTGGTCGCCATCGTGGACAGCGTGTAGGGCAGGCCGTGCCGCTGCGCCGCGCGTGCCGCGCCGATCTCGCCGGCCGGGTGCATCATCCGCGTGTACCCGGTCGGGGCCAGGGCCAGCGGCAACGGCGCCACCGAGCCGAGGAACGCCGCGGAGGTATCGGCGTCTGACACGTTTACCAGCGCGCGCGGCTGGAACCGCCACCGCCGGAACGCCCGCACGTTGGCCGCCATCGACAGCTCCTCGTCGGCGCCGCCGTCGACGTAGTCGAAGACCGGGCGCGGGGTCAGCCGGCGTCCCGCCGCGCGCAGGTCAGCGATGTCGTGGCAGGCGGAAAGCCGCCGGCGGGTGGCGTCAAGCTCGACCGGTTTCATCTGGATCAGCTGGCGAATCTCCGATGCCCTCATGTCAGGGACGATAACCCAGGAGCCCCGGCCAGGAAATCGACGGCTTAACCCGCGCCCGGCACCGGGCCCGAGGGGCCCATAGTCCCGCGGCGCTGCCTACTATGGTGCATGAGGAGCGGAGTGAGCATGCCACCGACACTGACCCGGCGCAGCCTCGACCTCGCCGGGCTGGACGTCCCGGCGCTCGAGTTCACCGGGACCTCAGACGGGCCGCTGCTGACCGTGCTGGCCGGCGTGCACGGCTGCGAATACGCCCCGATGGCGGCGCTCCGCGCCTGGGCCGGCCGCCTGGCCGCCAGGGAACTCCGCGGCCGCGTCGTGGCCGTCCCGGTGCTGAACCTGCCCGCGTTCTGGGCCCGGAGCCCGTTCGTGGTTCCCGACGACGGCAAGAACCTCAACCGCTGCTTCCCGGGCGACCCGTCGGGCAGCCTGGCCGAGCGGCTTGCTTACGATACCTTCACCAAGGTGATCAAGGGCAGCGACGCGCTGATAGACATGCACGCCGGGGATATGGTCGAGGCACTGCAGCCGTTCGCGCTCTACGACGCCGGTCCGGCGCAGGCGCGGGCCGCCGATCTGGCCAGCGCATACGGCCTCGGCTACGTGATCCGCCAGGAGCCTGGGCCCGGACGTGCCGTGGCCGGCACGACCAGCGCGGCCGCCGCCGAGATCGGCATTCCGGCGATCATCGCCGAGGCGGGCGGATGCGGCCTAGTGACGCAGGCGGCCGTGGACGCTCACGTCCGCGGCCTGAACCGGGTGCTGGCGCTGCTCGGCATGGCCGAGGACCCGGACCGCCGGCCGGACGCCGGCGCGCCGCCCGTCCAGCTGCAGCGGTTCCTCTGGCTGCACTGCCAGCACGAGGGATGGTGGGAGCCCGCGGTACAGGTGGGCGACTCGGTCGCCAAGGGCCAGGCGCTGGGCACCGTCAGCAGCATCGACGGCACGCAGACGCTGGAGACCATCGCCGCGCCCGCGGACGGCGTTCCCATGTTCGTGACGAGCTCGCCGGCTGTGGCAGCGAATGGGCTGCTCCTCGGCCTCGGCGCCAGGTGACCAGGGCCGTTACAGTGCGGACAGTACCGGCTACACGCCGGGGGCCGCGGACCTGACAAGTCACGCCAACGTCACATTACCGTCCCAGCTAGTCCTCTGTCTTGCTGCGCTCTGGACCACGCAGCTCCGGCCATGTTGGGATGGCCGCAACCGGTCGCGCGCCGAAGAACATCGTCGTCTTCGAACCCGCGACCTGTCGTCGCGCCGTCCTGGCCTGGTCGCCGGAAGGAACCCTTATGAAGTCAATGCCCGTGCCGCCAGGTAGGTCACGATCCAGGGTTTACCGCCGGATGCTGGCGGCAGGCGTGGCAGCGCTGGCGCTGGTGGCGGCTGGCTGCAGCAGCAGCAGCAGTTCCACATCATCGGGCGCCACTGCGGTACAAGGGGGCACCGCGACGTGGGCGGAGCCGCCGTCAAGCACGCCGACCTACATCTTCCCGTACATGAACAGCGCCAACATCAGCAACCTCAACCTGTTCGACTTCCAGTACCTGATGTACCGGCCGCTGTACTGGTTCGGCACCGGCGACACGCCGACCGTGAACACGTCGCTGAGCCTGGCCAACCTGCCGACGGTCAGCGGCAGGACCGTGACGATCACGCTCAAGCCCTACATGTGGTCCAACGGGACGCAGGTGACCGCGCAGGACGTGATGTTCTGGCTGAACATGGAACTCGCCGAGCCGGCCAACTACGGTGCTTACACCGGATTCCCGACCAACGTATCTGACATCAAGGTGGTCAGCCCGACCACGCTGACCATGGTGATGAACCAGCCGTACTCCCTCACCTGGTTCCTGTACAACGACCTGAGCCAGGTCACGCCGATGCCGGCCGCATGGGACCGGACCGCCTCCGGGCCGAGCAGTTGCGCCACCACGGTCAGCGACTGCGCTGACGTCTACAAGTACCTGGACGCCCAGTCCAAGAACCTGAGCGGCTATGTGTCCTCGCCGCTGTGGTCCGTCGTGGACGGGCCGTGGAAGCTGAGCGCGTTCAACGCCGACGGGCACGTCACGTTCGTGCCGAACAAGTCCTACTCCGGGCCGGTCAAGCCGAAGCTGGCGGCGTTCCAGGAAGTGCCGTTCACCACCGACGCCGCCGAGTACGACGTGCTGCGGTCGCCGAGTTCCGGTTCCAAGATCGACTTTGGCTACCTGCCCGATCAGGACGCCCCGGCCAAGCCTGCCAACGCGGCGGTGGGGGCCAACCCGCTGTCGGGATACACGCTGGCGCCGGTGTACCCCTGGGGCATCGACTACTACGCGCTAAACTTCCAGTCCACCGTCTCCGACCACGCCGCCATCATCAAGCAGCTTTACTTCCGGCAGGTCATGGCCTACCTGATGAACCAGGCCTCAATCGTCCAGGGCCCGCTGCGCGGGTACGGGGCGGTCACCGTGGGCCCGGTCGCCGCCACCCCGCCGACCCAGTGGCTGTCGGCCACGGGCAGGCAGGGCGACCCGTTCCCCTACAACCCCGGCAAGGCCAAGAGCCTGCTGGCCAGCCACGGCTGGACGGTGGTCCCGGGCGGGACGACCACCTGCACCAACCCCAGCCTGTGCGGACCGGGGATCACCAACGGCACCGCGCTGAACTTCAGCTTCGTGTTCGAGAGCGGCGTGTCCTGGGTCTTGTCGGAGATGGACCAGTTGCAGTCCAGCGCGTCACAGGTCGGGATCAAGCTGAACCTGGTGCCCAAGCCGTTCGCCGATGTGATCTCGCAAGCCGGCGGCAACTGCGTGGTGACCAAAGTCCCGTGCAACTGGGACATGGCGAACTGGGGATTCGGCTGGTCGTTCTCACCCGACTACCTGCCGACCGGCGAGGAGCTGTTCATGTGCGGGGCGGTCGCGAACTCCGGCGGCTACTGCGACAAGTCCAACGACGCGATGATCGAACAGACGCTCACCAGCTCCAACCTGCAGTACATGTACAGCTGGCAGGACTACCTGGCGCCCCAGGTGCCGGTGGAGTACCAGCCGAACGCCGCTTACACCCTGTCCGAGATCGCCAACAACCTCAAGGGAGTCCTGCCGCAGAGCCCGACGCTGTCCATCACCCCGGAGTACTGGTATTTCGTGAGTTGATCGACCTGGCCCGGCGGTGGCCCAGTCGACGAGGCGGGACGATTTCCACATGCGAATTTTCGACGCAAACTGGATGCAGATCGAGGAATACCTGAGGCGGGACGACCGTATCGTGCTGCCGACCGGCTCGACCGAACAGCATGGCTACCTGTCCCTGGGGACCGACGCCATCCTTGCCGAGCGGGTAGCGGCCGAGGCCGCCGAGCCGCTCGGCATCCCGGTCCTGCCGGTGCTCCCCTTCGGGATGGCTCCTTACTTCGCCGCCTTCCCCGGCAGCATGAGCCTGCGGATCACGACCTACATCGAGGTGATAAGGGACCTCCTGGACTGCCTCGCGGCGCAGGGCTTCCGGCGCATCGCCATCGTCAACGGGCACGGCGGCAACGCTCCGGTCACCGGCCTGCTCCGCGAGTGGCTCTGCCAGCCGCGGCGCGAGCGGGTCCGGGTGCTGTTCCATAGCTGGTACAACGCGCCGCAGACGGCGGCGGCCGCCAGCCAGTTCGACCCCGATCAGATGCACGGCGGCTGGGTGGAGAACTTTCCCTGGACGCGGCTACCGGGCGTGGACACCCCGGCCGAGCCGCGGCCGGTCGTGCCCAGCGGCCTTGTCGGGCTGCTCGGCCCGGAGCAGGTCCGGGCCGTGGCGCCGGACGGCGTGCTGGGCGGTGCCTACGCGCGCCCGGACGAGGACATGCAGGTGGTCTGGGAGGCCGGGGTGGCCGAGGTCCGGGCGCTGCTCGAGAACGGCTGGGCGCAATGACCGCACCGCGCGGGACGGCGGCAAGCCTGGCCGGGAAGACGGCGGTGGTCACCGGCACCGCGCATGGCATCGGCGCCGCCATCGCGCAGGCGCTGCAGGACGAAGGAGCAGCCGTCCACAGAGTCGACAAGGACACAGCCGACCTGACCGCCGCCGACGCCGTGCGGGACTTCTTCTCCGGGCTCGGCCCGGTCGACATCCTGATCAACAATGCCGGGGGAGTCTGCGGCCAGGTCGGCCGCCCGCTGGAAGAGGTGACCGGCCAGGACTGGCAGACGGTAGTCGATGCCAACCTGACCAGCACCTTTCTGTGCACGCGCGCGGTGGTGCCGGCGATGAAGGAACGCCGCTGGGGCCGGATCGTCAACATCTCCTCCGGGGCCGGCCGCACCGTCAGCCTGACCGGGATCCAGGCGTATGCCAGCGCGAAGGCAGCCCAGATCGGGTTCACCCGGCAGATGGCACACGAGCTGGGCCCGTTCGGCATCACGGTCAATTGCATCGCCCCCGGCTTCGTCCTGTCCAACCCGACGACGCAGCGGCAGTGGGAGAGCTACGGCGAGGTAGGCCAACGGGAACTGATACAGGGCATCGCCATGCGGCGGCTGGGGGAGCCCGCGGACATCGCCAACGGGGCGCTGTTCTTCGTCGCGGAGCGGTCTTCCTGGGTAACCGGGCAGACAATCTCGATCGACGGCGGCCATGCTTTCCTTTGACCCCGACGATGCCCGCTACCTGCGCGAGCTCGCCGAGTTCGTCGCCGTGCCGAGCGTCAGTGCGCAGGCGGGCCGCGACACGATGCGCGCCGCGGCGCAGTGGCTCGCCGGGCAGCTCGCGTTCGCGGGCGGCCGGGTAGTCGAGACCGACGGTCATCCCGTTGTCCGCGGTGACTGGCTCGGCGCTGAAGGGGCGCCGACCGTCCTGGTCTACGGGCACTACGACGTGCAGCCCACCGGAGCGGAGGCGGAGTGGCTGACCCCCCCGTTCGAGCTGAGCGTGGACGGCGATGTGGCCCGCGGGCGGGGCGCCACCGACGACAAAGGGCCCGTCTACCTCGTGCTCAAGACCGCCCACGCGTTCCTGGCGCAGGAGGGCCGGCTGCCGATCAACGTGAAGTTCCTCTTCGAGGGCGAGGAGGAGATCGGCAGCCCGAACCTGCCGGCTTTCGTCGCCGCTCACGCCCGCGAACTCGCGGCCCACCTGGTCATCTCCGCGGACGGAGCCATGTGGCGGCCGAGCGAGCCTTCGCTGGCCCTGAAGTCCAAGGGCCTCGTCGCCATGGACATCACCATCGAAGGCGCCCGCACGGACTTGCATTCCGGCCGGTACGGCGGCACGGTCGCCAACCCGCTGCACGCGCTCAGCGAGATCCTGGCCAGCTTCCACCGCCCGGACGGCACGGTGGCCGTCGTCGGCTTCTATGACGGCATTCCCGAGCTGAGCCCGGCACGCCGCCGCGAGATCGCCGAAGTCAGTTTCGACGATTCGCGATATCTCGCCGAGCTCGGGCTCCGCCAGGGACACGGCGAGCCGGGGTTCACCACGCTGGAGCGCCTCTGGGAACGGCCGACCCTGGAGATCAATGGCGTGTCCGGCGGTGGCAAGTACACCGTGATTCCTCATGTCGCGGTGGCCCACGTATCCTGCCGCCTGGTGCCAGGCCAGGACCCGGACGCCGTGATCGAGGCCATCGTCGCGCACGTGGGGGCGCACGCGCCGCCAGGAGTGCGCATGCGGGTGGACCCGGACCGGGCCCGGGTGCCGGCCTACACCATTCCGGCCGGCCACCCGGCCATCCGGGCGGCCACCGCCGCGCTGGAGAAGGTCTACCCCGGCGAGCAGGTGCTGCTGGCCTGTATCGCGGGAACGCTTCCGGCCACGGCGCTGTTCGAGCGGGTGCTCGGGGTCAAGACGCTGTTCTTCTCGTTCTCGACCGCGGACGAGAACCTTCACGCGCCCAACGAGTACCTGCGCATCCGCCGGCTGAGAGAGGGGATGCGAGCGTGGGAACAGCTATGGCGGCTGCTCGCGGCCGGCCCGCACCGCCTAGCCGCCGCAGGCGGGCACGATGACTGACACCGAGCCGCCCGCCGGGGCCGGCTACACCGCGTACTCCTATCTGCGTGAGGGCGAGGACTTCCTCGGTTTCGAGCTGGCACCGGAGTTCGGCCGTGTGCCGCCGTATGCTGACGGCCTGACCGCGGAGCAGCAGCAGCGCTCGCGCCAGCTGCTGGCCGACAGCATCGTGATCAGCCTGCACGACCATCCGGTCCGGTTCCCGCTCCAGATGGAGGAGACCCCCGAATACAACCGAACGGGCCGCCAGCACGCGGCCTACGCCGGCCTGGCCGCGTCGGGCATGACCGTCGTGTTCGACAACATGATGGATGGCACCGCCTGCGTCACCGGGAACGCCCCATGGCGGTGGGATGACGTCATCACCGACCTCGGGATGCGCCAGGCGGACCTGGCCCACGCCAGCAGCGTCATGGCGGTCCGCACGGTCGCCGACATCGACGAGGCGCACCGGTCCGGGCGGGTCGGCCTGGTATTCGGGCTGGAGGCGGCCACGCCGATCGAGAACGAGATCGACCGCCTCGATGTCCTCTACGGCCTCGGCCTGCGGCAGATCGGGATCGCCTATTCCGACGCCAACGCGCTCGGCAGCGGACTGGCGGAGGCGGCCGATGGGGGCCTGACCGCGTTCGGGCGACGGGCGGTGACCCGGATGAACAGGCTCGGACTGGCCATCGACGTGTCCCACTCCTCCGACCGCACGGCCCTGGACACCTGCGAGCGCAGCGACCGGCCAGTGTTCTTGACCCACGCCGGCGCACGCGCCGTCTGGGACACCCCCCGTATGAAGCCCGACGACGTGCTGCGCGCGGTGGCCGGGACGGGGGGCGTGATCGGGATGTCGGCCGCCCCGCATACGACGCTGTCGGCCGCGCATCCCCGGCATTCGATCGAGTCGGTCATGGACCACTTCCGCTACTGCGCCGACCTGGTCGGCATCGATCATGTCGCGTTCGGCCCCGACACTCTCTACGGCGATCATGTGGCCCTGCACCGGATCTTCGCCCACCTGCTGGCCATCGACGCGGTCCGAGGCCCGTCCTTCACGCCGGTCGCGTACGTCGACGGGCTGGAGAATCCCACCGAGAACTTCGCCAACATCTGCGGCTGGCTGGTCCAGCACGGCTTCAGCGACGAGGACATCCGCGCCGTGCTCGGCGGCAACACCTACCGCGCACTGCAATCGACCTGGATCGCCTAGCGGACACCCAGATCGGCCAGCACCACGTCAGCGATCACGGGCTTGGTGATGCCGGCGCAACAGCAGCACCATGATCATGGCGACGGGGAGCGCCGGCCGCGGTCGAAGGCCAGAGCCTGCTCGATTAGGCTCGCGGCGGCGAGCAGCGGCATGTCGGCGCCGCGGGGAGCGCAGAGCTGGGTCCCGACCGGGAGCCCCTGGTCATCCCAGCCGCAGGGCAGCACAAGCGCCGGCGCCCCGGTCAGGTTGAGCACCGCGGTGAACAGCCCTTCAAGCGCTCCCTCGGGCGTATCCACCGGCGGGGTCGTGGCCGGGGCGGTGAACGGGGCGGCCGGAGTGAGCAGCACGTCGATGCCGCTGTACACCTGAGCCGCCCTCGGCAGTAGGTCGTCACGGCGTCGGCACGCGGCCTGGTAGGTGTCCTCGCTGACCTTGGACGCGGTCCGGAGCAGCCGGAGCGTCTCCGGCCCGTAGCGCTCCGGGTAGGCCTCTACTCGTCCGCGGTGGACCTGCCAAGCCTCCCACAGGAGGATATCGTCGAAAGCCCCCGCTATCTCGGTCAGCGCAGACCCGTCGACATCAACGACGGGAAACGCCTGGCCCAGCCGCTCGACCGCGCCGCGCAGGGCGGCGGCGACTCCCGGCTGGATGGCGGGGTGGTCCATCTGCGGCCGGGCGACGCCTAGCCGCAGCGTGGCCGGGCGGTCCGCGGGCGCCTGGCCGGTGAGGGCAGCGAAGACCCTGGCGGTGATCGCGACGTCGGCACCGAGGATGCCCACATGATCGAGAGAGCGCGAAAGCGGCTGCACGCCCGTGACGTCGATGGCACCGAAAGATGGCTTGAAGCCGACGATCCCGCAGTAATGGGCAGGGATGCGGATCGAGCCGCCGGTGTCGGTGCCCAGCGCCATGGCGCAGGCGCCGGCGCCGACGAGGGCGGCCGAGCCGCCGCTGGAGCCGCCGGCGGTGCTGCGGGGGTCGACGGGGTTGCGCGCCTCGGGCACGTCGGGATGGGTCGCCCCGGCGGCGTACTCGAGCAGGGATGTGGTCGCGAACACGTCGGCGCCGGCCTCGCGTAGGGCCCTGACCACCGGAGCGTCGCTAACCGCGGGCGCCGCGGCCATGTCGTGGGGGTTCCCGTTGCCGCGCGGGTGCCCGGCGATATCGATCATGTCTTTCACCGCGACGGGGACACCGTGCAGGGGGCCCTCAGGTCGGCGGATCGGGGCGGGGAACACGCTGACCACCGCGTTCAGCGGCTGCCCGAGGCGCAGCGTTCGCTCGCAGGTGGCCAGGAGCTCCAGGTTGGCGACCTCGCAGGTCCGCTCGCCCCGCTCGATCGCGCGGATCAGTTCCCCGGCGAACGTGGTCAGCGGGCCCTTCAGATCGCGGAGCAGGTCGTCGACCTCTGTCTTGCGCTTGCGGATCATCAGGTCGCGGTAGATGCCGCTGTGCGACTTCGCGCTTTCGCGATTGAAGGTGACCAGGCGGGCCAGGGAGCCCTCGAGATCGCCGGGATCGAAGCCATCGAAAGCTTCGGGGGGCACCGGCGCCTGGGCGAGCACTTCCCTGGCGATCGCCAGCATCAGCGGGCGCCACCTCGGGTCCTCGAGCGAGTCGGCGATCGACAGGTCCGATACCGCCCCGGCGTACAGCATCGCCCCGTACGCCTCCTTGCCCCACAGATAGCCCATGATGTTGCCGGTGGCCTGCGCATAAGGCAGCGCCTGCGCCAGTTCACGCACCCGCTCGCTGACGCCGCCCACGGGTTCCCCGACCCGGAAGGTGCCGACGTTGCCCTGCATGATCCGCCCGGGTTCGAGCCAGTCCGCGCCGAAGTTCACGAAGCTCACCACCACCCGCTGCGGCCCCACGGCCGCTGCCAGGGTGCCCGCCGTCAGGCCGTTCTGAAAGCTCACCACGTAGCCATCGGGGCGCAAGCGCCCGCGCAGCAGTTCGGCTGCGGCCGCGGTGTGGTGGCTTTTAACGGCAACCGCCGCGCGCGGCAGCGATGCTGGAAGGTCAGTCGGCAGCACGGCCCTGGCCTGCACGGTAAAGTTCTCGACGGGCCCGCAGATAGTGAGCCCGCGCTGGTTGATCGCCTCGACGTGGGCGGGATCGGCGTCGCAGAGAAGGATGTCGTGACCGGCCCGGATCATGTGGGCGCCGATCGTGCCGCCGATGGCACCGGCACCGATAATCGTTAGCTGCAATGCGCCTCCGCTTCATCTGGATAAGAGGGCGTATCTCCGATGGCCTCATGTTCCGGACGATACGCGCCGCCGCCTGGCCAGGGAAACGAGAACTCGGCTGCCCGCCACGACACCCCGCCCGGGCGCGTCTCACCCAGGTCACGGCCGGGCGGTGCGTCTATGCGGTCAGGCGGCCAGGTGAAACGATCGTGCCGTGACGTCACCGCAGCCAGGCAAGATCCACATCGAGGATCAGCTTGAGCGCCGCATCCGCAAGCCGGTCGATCTGCTGCGCTGCGTCCTGTCCTGCATCGAGATCGTCGCGCTGGTCGGGGCCGGCATCGCGGCCAGCGCGACGACGGCTGCCGTCCAGGCCGACATCGTGGGCGCGAGCAGGCACATACCGCCCGCGCTGCTCACGGTGGCGCGCTCGGTGGCGTTCTTCGCCCTGTTCATCCTGCCCGTAGCGCTGGCCGTTCAGCTCCTCGCCCGGCGTCAGCTCCGGCGGCTGGCCGAAGCGGTGGCCACCGGCGTCCTGGCCGCGGCCGTCACCGCGGTGGCAAACGTGCTGCTCAGCCGGGAGCCCGCCAGCCGGCTCTACGACGCGATCATCATGTCCCACCCCGGCACGAGCCACATCCCCGCCCTCGACCCCGCCTTGGCCGGCCTGGTGGCCTACGCCACCATGGTCGGCCTCATCGGGCGGCCGGCCTGGCGGAACGCGCTGTGGGTGGCGGTCGGCGTGTACGCGGTCGTGCACGTGGGCGTGCTGCACACGCCGCTGCTGACCCTGCTGATCACGGTGATCGCGGGCCGCGCGATGGGCCTGGCGGTCCGGTACTTCGCGGGCTCCACCTCGCAGCGGCCCAGCGCCCGGGACATCGCAGCCGCGCTGGCCGGCTCGGATCTGCCGGTAACCGTGATCAAACGGGTTCGTCACGAAGGAAACGGGGTGGCCGGATCGCGCCAGTACGCGGTGACCGGGCTGGACGGCGGACGGCTGGACGTCGTCGTGTACGACCGGGACCAGCAGGCGGCCGGCGCGGTCTACCGGCTGTACCGGTCGGTGCGGCTGCTTGGCCAGGTATCAAGCAGCGCCCCGCTGTCGGTGGACCGTGCGGTCGAGCGGCGGGCCCTGCTCTCCTACGCGGCGGAAGACGCGGGCGCGCCCACGCCGCGGCTGCGCGCACTGGTAAGAGTCGGCCCGGAAGCCGCCGTGCTCGCCTACGAGCACCACGACGGGACGACGCTGGCCAAGCAGAATCCCGGCTGCAGCGATGAGGAGCTCAAGCAGATCTGGGACGCGGTCGGCCGACTGCACGCCCATCATGTCACCCACCGCGGGCTGACCGCGGACCACATCCTGCTCACCGACGACGGGCAGGCCATGCTGCTCGACCCCGGCAACGGCGACGTGGCCGCCAGCGACCTGCAGATCCGCCTCGACGTGGCCCAGCTCATCGCCGAACTCGCGCTCTACGTCGGGGCGGACCGGGCCGCCGCCCTGGCCCTGGAGAAGGTCGGCGCGGACGAGTTGCTGGCCGTGGTGCCGCTGCTGCAGCCGGTCGCCTTGGCCCGCTCGACGCGTAAAGCGCTTCGCCGCCACCGGGACGTGCTCCCCGCGCTGCGCAAGCTGCTGCTCGCCGCGGTGCCAGGCGCCGAGGTCGCGCCCGTGCAGCTGGAGCGCATCCGGCTGCGCACCCTGGTAACGCTGGTCGCGAGCGTCGCCGCCGTCTACCTGCTAGCCGGCGAGCTCGCCCGGGCCAGCCTCGGGAGCGTGCTGGGCTCGGCCAACTGGCACTGGGGGATCGCGGCGCTGGCCCTGTCGGCGTCCACCTACATCGGCGCCACAGTGTCGCTATCCGGGTTCGTCGCCGATCGGCTGCCCTTCTTTCGCACCCTGCTGGCCCAGGTGGCCGGCTCCTTCGTCACGCTGGTCACCCCCGCCGCCGTCGGGGGCGCCGCGCTGAACATCAGATACCTGCAACGCAGGAAGATCCCCGCGCCGGTCGCGGCGGCCAGTGTCGGCGTGGCCCAGGTGGTGGCGTTCGTGCTGCACATCCTGCTGATCGTGATCTTCGCCGCGATCGCCGGCACCTCGGCGAAGGAACCGATCCAGCCGCCGCAGTGGGCCTACTTCGTGCTGGCCGGCCTGGTCGTCGCCGCGCTCGCGGTGTTCGCGGTCCCCGCCGCGCGGCGGGTGCTGCGCGCCCGGGTGTCGCCGACGATCGGCCAGGTGCTGCCCCGGCTGCTCGAGGTCGCGCAGCACCCGCGCAAGCTCGCCCTCGGCATCGGCGGCGCGCTGCTGCTGAGCCTGTCCTACATCTTGTGCCTGGCCGTCTGCGTCGCGGCGTTCGGCCGGTCGGTGCCGATCGCCAGCATCGCCGTGGTGTACCTGACCGGCAGCGCCATCGGCTCCATCTTGCCCACGCCCGGCGGCCTGGGCGGGGTGGAGGCCGCGCTGACCGCCGGACTGACCGCCGCGGGCCTGCCGGGCGCGGTGGCGGTCAGCTCGGTGCTGCTGTTCCGCCTGCTGACGTTCTGGCTCCCGGTTCCCTTCGGCTGGGCCACGCTGAATTACCTGGAGCGCAATCAGGCCCTATGAGCGGTCCGTTGGCCGAGGTAGCGTGGAAAAGCGAGGCCACGACCCCTAGGGGAGCGCGACATTTCCACATTCCTGCGATTGACCAGGACCGCCGCCTTCTACCTCGTCACCTTCCTCGTCGTCGCCGCGGGCTCGATCTGGCTCGCGTTGCAGGTCGCGCCGCTGCAGACGGTGTCGGCAGCCGGCCAGACCGCCCAGGTCGGCGCGGCCGTCCCGTCGTTCAGCCTGTCGGGCCCGGGTGAGCTTGACCTGTTCGGCCAGGTGATGCCGACCAAACCGCAGTTCCAGGGCCCGATCCGGCCGCTGCTCCAGCTCACCCACATCACCATCGACGCCCAGGTCGCACGGCTGCTGCGCTCCGACAGCCCGCGCACGCTCGAGCTGAACCTCAGCCAGCAGCTGGCCCAGGGCTGGACGCGTTACTTCGAGTGGGAGACGCTTATCGCGGCCGGCTTCGCCGCCGTCGGGCTGATCGCGGTGGCCGGCGTGGTCCGGCAGTCGTACAAGAAGATGGCCAAGACCGTCGTCGCGGGCCTCATAACCGTCGTCGCGGTGAACGTCGGCGGCGTCCTGCTGACCGCGTCCAGCACCCCCCAGGTGCTGCGCAGCGTCAAGACGCTCGACGAACTGGTCGGCGCCGATCCGCTCGCCACGCCCCCGCAGACCGTCAACCATCCGCTGCCCGGAGTGCAGGCGGTCGTGATCGGCGACTCCACCGCGGCCGCCGTGGGCAACCCGGCCGCCGCCAACGCCACCGCGCTGGATCGTGCCTGCGGCCGCAGCGGCGAGTCCTACGCCGCGGACCTGGCCGCGGTGAACAACTGGAACGTGCTGAACCTGGCCTGCAGCGGCGCGACCGTCCAGAACGGCCTGCTCGGCGTCCAGGTGCTCGGCGACGGGCAGGTCGCGCCGTCGCAGCTGGTCGAGGCGGAACGGGCCACCCACGCCAAGGTGATCATCGTCAGCGTCGGGGCGGACGACGTGCAGTGGTCCATCATGACGCGGCTCTGCGTGGCCAGCGCCGTGTGCAACGACAAGGTGTCCTCGGCGTTCTTCAGCAACCAGATCGGCGAATTCACCCGCAGCTACTTCGAGCTGCTCGGCGACCTGGCCGGGCTGCCGGGCAGCCCCGTCGTCCTGGTCAACCAGTACTACTCGCCGTTCGGCGCGGACCTGAGCTGCCTGGCCAGGTACGGCTTCACCGCGGCGAAGGAGAAGGTGCTGGCCGCGCGCCTAGGGGAGCTGAACGCGGTGCTGGCGCAGGGCGCCCAGACGTTCGGCTTCGGGGTCACCGACCCGCCGTTCGCGGGCCACGAGCTGTGCACGGCCGACCCCTGGGTCCAGGGCCCGGGCGACCCGGCGCCGCTGCATCCGACCGCGGCCGGCGAACTGGCCATCGCGCTGGCCGACCAGCAGGCCCTGCCGAAGGCCGAGGGCCTGGTCCCGGCGCCGACGCCCACGCCGGCGTCCTCGGCCGGGACGAACGGCGTCAGCGCAGGGCGGGAATGACCTCGTTGCGGTAGGCGGCCAGGGTCTGCTCCTCCTGGTCGTGCATCAGGTAGAGGGCAAACTGGTCCGCCCCGGCGCAGGCCAGCTCACGCAGCCGGTCCACGTGCGTGCCGGCCGGGCCGAGCAGGCAGAACCGGTCCACGATCTCGTCCGGCACGAAGTCCACCGACGGGTTGTCCGCCTTGCCGTGGTGCGCGTAGTCGTATCCCTCGCGGCCCTTGATGTAATCGGTCAGCGCGCGGGGGACCGGCCCGTCGGTGCCGTACCTGGCCACCAGGTCCGCCACGTGATTGCCGACCATGCCGCCGAACCACCGCAGCTGTTCCCGCTGGTGCGCCAGGTCCGTACCGACGTACCCGGGCGCCGCCACGCAGATGGTGATCGAGCCGGGATCGCGCCCGGCCGCCTCCGCCGCCGCCCGCACCGAGCCGATGGTCCAGCGCGCGATGTCCGGGTCGGCGGTCTGCAGGATGAAGCCGTCGGCCTGCTCGCCGGTGAGCTTGAGCGCCTTCGGCCCGTAGGCGGCCATCCAGATCTCGAGCTTGCCGTGGCGGACCCACGGAATGCGCAGCGGCTGGCCGTGGTGGGTCACCTCACGCCCCTCGGCCAGGCCCTTGATCACGGTCATCGCCTCGGACAGGGTGGCCAGCGACATGGGCGGCTGGCCGATGACCCGCCGCGCCGAGTCGCCGCGGCCGATCCCGCACACGGTCCGGTTGCCGTACATGTCGTTCAGCGTGGCGAACAGCGACGCGGTGACCGACCAGTCCCGGGTGCCCGGGTTGGTCACCATCGGCCCCACGGTCATCGCCGTCGTCGCGGCCAGGATCCGCGAGTAGATGACGAACGGCTCCTGCCACAGCACGTGCGAGTCCCAGGTCCAGCCGTAGGAAAAGCCCGCCTCCTCGGCCCGCTGCATCATCGCGATCACCCCGCCGGCCGGCGGGTTGGTCTGCAGCACCACCCCGAAATCCATGATCCCTCCCAGAAAGACAGGTACCGAACGACGTGGCTCTCAGCTAAAGCAAGTACTGATTCAGCCCGCGGGGGAGGAAGGCGCCGTGGCCCGTATTGCCCTGGTAAGCGCCGTCGTCGATCACCACGTGGCCGCGGGACAAAGTGGTTACGACCCGGCCGGTGACCTCGAGCCCCTCGTAGGCGGAGTAGTCCACGTTCATGTGGTGGGTCGCCGCGGACAGCGTCTGCCGCGCCTGCGGGTCGTAGATCACGATGTCCGCGTCGGACCCGGCCGCGATCACGCCCTTGCGCGGATACAGGCCGAACATCCTGGCCGGCGTGGTCGACGCGACCTCCACCCAGCGGGTCAGCGGGAGCTGGCCCGCCGCCACCCCGGCGTGCAGCAGGTCCATCCGGTGCTCCACGCCCGGCATGCCGTTGGGGATCTTGGAGAAGTCGCCCCGGCCGAGTTCCTTGCCGTCCTTGAAGCAGAACGGGCAGTGGTCGGTGGACACCACGGATAGGTCATTGGTGCGCAGGCCGCGCCACAGCGAGTCCTGGTGGTCCTTCGTCCGCAGCGGCGGCGAGGCGACGAACTTCGCGCCCTCGAAATCCGGCCGGGCCAGGTCGTCCAGGGACAGGTAGAGGTACTGCGGGCAGGTCTCGGCGAACAGGTTCTGCCCGTTGTCCCGGGCCTGCGCGACCGCCTCGAGCGCCTGACGGGCGGACAGGTGCACGATGTACAGCGGGCAGTTGGCCACCTGGGCCAGCGTAATCGCCCGGGAGGTGGCCTCGCCCTCCAGCTCCGGCGGGCGGGTCAAGCCGTGGTTTAGCGGCTCTGTCCGGCCGGCCGCGAGCGCCTGCGCGACCAGTTGGTCGATGGCGATGCCGTTTTCCGCGTGCATCATCACCGTCGCGCCGGAACGGGCGGCCTGCTGCATGGCGAGCAGGATCTCGCCGTCGGTGGCGTAGAACACCCCGGGGTAGGCCATGAACATCTTGAAGCTGTTCACCCCGGCGGCGATGCAGGCGTCCATCTCCTTCAGCGTGGTGTCGTTGACGTCGGAGACGATCATGTGGAAGCCGTAGTCGATGGCGCAGTTGCCGTCCGCCTTGGCGTGCCACGCCTCCAGCGTGGCGAGCAGCGAGGTGCCCTTGGCCTGGACGGCGAAGTCGACGATCGTCGTGGTGCCGCCCCACGCCGCGGCCCGGGTGCCGGTCTCGAACGTGTCGACCGAGAACGTGCCGCCGAACGGCATCTCCATGTGCGTGTGCACGTCGATCCCGCCCGGCAGCACGTACTTGCCGGTCGCGTCGATGACACGGTCCGCCGCCACCGCGGTCGGCGAGGCGGCCGCCGCCTGGTCTGCGACCCCTGTACCGCCCGCCTCACCGGCGCCCGTCACCTCGCGTGCCAGCACGGCCGCGATCTTCTCCCCGGCCACCAGCACGTCGGCGTCTAGCGTCCCGGACGCCGTCACCACGGTGCCGCCGGTGATCAGGGTGGTGCTCATGGCTGCACCAGCGGCCCGTAGGCGTCGGGCCTGCGGTCGCGGTAGAACTGCCACAGGTTCCTGACCTCAGCCAGCTGCTCCATGTCCAGGTCGCGCACCAGCACCTCGTCCTTGTCGTCGGCGGCCGCGTCGCCGACGAGCTGGCCGCGCGGATCGGCGAAGTAGGTCTGGCCGTAGAAGTCATTGTCGCCGAGCGGCTCGATGCCGACCCGGTTGATCGCGCCGACGAAGTACTCGTTGGCCACCGCCGCCGCGGGCTGCTCGAGCCGCCACAGGTACTGGGACAGGCCGCGGCTGGTGGCTGACGGGTTGAACACGATCCGCGCGCCGGCCAGGCCGAGTGCCCGCCAGCCCTCGGGGAAGTGCCGGTCGTAGCAGATGTACACGCCGATCCGGCCGGCCGCGGTGTCGAAGACCGGGTAGCCCAGGTTGCCGGGCCGGAAGTAGAACTTCTCCCAGAAGCCCTTCACCTGCGGCAGGTGGGTCTTGCGGTACTTGCCCAGGTAGCTCCCGTCGGCGTCGATCACCGCCGCGGTGTTGTAGTAGATACCCGGGTGCTCTTCCTCGTACATCGGCGCGATGATGACGATGCCGTGCTGCCGCGCCACGTCCTGCAGCAGCCGGGTGGTCGGCCCGTCCGGGATCGCCTCGGTGTAGGAGTAGTAGTCGGCGTCCTGCACCTGGCAGAAGTAGGGGCCGTAGAAGAGCTCCTGGAGGCACACCACTGCGGCGCCGTCGGAGGCCGCCGTCTGGATATGGTTCACCGCCGCCGCGATCATCGAATCCTTGTCCCCGGTCCAGCGCTGCTGAATAAGCCCGGCCCGGACGATCTCAGCCATCGGGGTCCTGCCCTCCTGTTGGTCCGCGTAAAGCCCCATCTTAGGTCTCACGTCGGCGGCGGGGCGGGCGTGTCTCACGCCGGCGGCGGGGGTGGCGCGCGCCGAGGACGCCGTGTGCCACGGCCAGTCCTGAGGCGTAGCTCCCGGCCGACGGCTGGTCATAGTCTCACGTTCCTGGCGTGACGGGTGGGCCCATACCCGTCCGTGCCCGCATGTAACGACAGAGGGATATCTACCAGGGCAGACCATACCCAAACCGATAACGGCCAGGTGAAGCCGACCGCGACGCTTCCGCCGCCCCAGACCGCCACCCGGAGGCCATCGCAGAGGCCGGGGGCGTCCTCGGCGCCCCGGTGCCCGGGCTATTGCGCTGGCTCTACCTCGAAGCGGGAGCGAGGGATTCGCCTGGACTTGTATGACCCACTCATATCGCTGTCTGCGGCCGGAGTTGTGGCAGTCGTGCTAGCTTTGTGAGCCGGGCTCACGCCCAAGGTAGTCTGCGCCGGGTCCTCGGTCGGTGACCGCGAGGGGGTTGTCTGTGACCGACTTTGTCCATCCGTACTCCTTAATTCCGCCTATCGGAGACCCCGATGCCCCGGGTACTGATATGTCATGCTGCCATCGGGCAGGTGCCGCCCTCGGGGTCCTTGGTTGCAGACAGGCCAGACGCCGCTGCTGGTCGCCCTGCTGAACACGACAGCATGGACCCGGATGCATTGAGACGCGCCATGACGTGGCAGACCGGTCCGCCCCCGCTATGCCCGACGGCGGAGAAGAGGCAGAGGAGGGCTTGCGTGTCCTGGAGGTGTGATGGGCGATGAGAAGCCCGGAGCCCTCGGGTTCTTGGCCGGCTTGCCTGCTGGTTCGCGGATCGCCGGGTACCGTCTGGAGGAGCAGATCGGCCAGGGCGGGATGGCGGTTGTGTTCCGCGCTTTGGATGAGCGGCTTCAGCGGCCGGTAGCGCTCAAGATCCTGGCTCCGGCACTGGCGACGGATGAGGCCTTCCGGCATCGTTTCATCCGCGAGTCCCGGTCTGCGGCGGCGGTGGATGATCCGCACATCATCCCGGTGTTCGAGGCCGGCGATGCGGACGGGGTGCTGTTCATCGCAATGCGGTACGTGCCAGGCGGTGATGCGGGGACGCTGGTACACCGGCAGGGCCCGCTGTCCTCGGTGCGCGCGGCCGCGATCATCTCCGCGGTGGCCTCGGCCCTGGATGCCGCCCACGCCGCGCGGCTCGTGCACCGTGATGTCAAGCCGGCCAACATGCTGGTCGATGCGCGCCCCGGTCGGCCAGATCATGTGTACTTGTCCGATTTCGGACTGACCAAGGGTGCGCTGTCATCGGCCAGCTTGACCGGGACGGGTCATTTCCTGGGAACGCCTACGTATTGTGCGCCCGAGCAGATCCAGGGCCAGCAGGTGGACGCGCGCACTGACGAGTACGCGCTGGCGTGTGCGGCGTTCGTGTTGCTGTCCGGAGAGCCACCGTTTCCCCGAGATGAGGGCATGGCGGTCCTGTACGCGCAGCTTTCGGCGGCGCCGCCACGGCTGACCTCACGGCGGCCCGATCTCCCGTTGGCGGTGGATGATGTCTTGCTGCGGGCCCTCGCGAAAGCTCCCGGGGATCGTTATGCCAGCTGCGGGGAGTTCGCGGATGCGCTGCGTATAGCGTTCGGGCTCCAGCCATACGACTCTGATGTGGCCATCGCGCTCCACCAGCGGTCATTGACCGATCAGCAGCACAGGCTGGGACTGGATCACGCGGACACGCTGACTACTCACGCGAGCTTGGCGGCTTGCCGGGATGCGAAGGCGTCGGACGAGGCCATAGCGCTATACCAGGAGACCTTGGTCGATCAGCGGTACACGCTGGGGCCGGATCACCCGGATACGCTGGCCACCCGGTTCAGCATCGCCCAGGAGATGGCGGCACGCGGTGAGCACGCAGCGGCGGAGGACGAGTTCCGGGAGGTGCTCGCGGTACGGCAGCGGACGCTGGGCCGAGATCACCCGGATACGCTGGCCACCCGGTTCAGCATCGCCCGGGAGATGGCGGCACGCGGTGAGCATGCAGCGGCGGAGGACGAGTTCCGGGGGGTACTCGCGGTACGGCAGCGGACGCTGGGCCGAGATCACCCGGATACGCTGGCCACCTGGTTCAGCATCGCCCGGGAGATGGCGGCACGCGGGGATCATCCTGCGGCGGAGAACGGGTTCCGGCATGTGTTCGCGATGCGGCAGCGGACGCTAGGCCCGGATCACCCCGATACGCTGATCTCCTGGTTCAGCATCGCCCAGGAGATGGCCGCGCGCGGCGATCACGCCGGGGCGGAGAACGAGTTCTGGGATGTCTTCGCGGCGCGGCAGCGGACGCTAGGCCCCGATCACCCGGACACGCTGGCTACCCGGTTCAGCATCGCCCGGGAGATGGCCGCGCGCGGCGATCACGCCGGGGCGGAAGAGCAGTTCAGGCACGTGCTGGCCGGACAGACGCGGATCTTGGGCCCGGATCACCCTGACACGCTGATCTCCTGGTTCAGCATCGCCCAGGAGATGGCCGGCCGCGGCGATCACGCCGGGGCGGAGAACGAGTTCCGGGCCATGCTGCCCCACCTGGAGCGGGCACGGGGCCCGGATCACCCGGACACGCTGGCCACCCGGTTCAGCATTGCCCAGGAGATGGCCGCGCGCGGCGATCACGCCGGAGCGGAGGAGGAGTTCCGCGATGTGCTCGCGGCCCGGCAGGAGACACTGGGCCCGGATCACCCCGATACGCTAATCTGCTGGTTCAGCATCGCCCAGGAGATGGCCGCGCACGGCGATCACGCCGGGGCGGAGAACGAGTTCCGGGCCATGCTGCCCCACCTGCGGCGTCGGTTGGGTCCGGACCATCCAGACACGCTGGCTACCCGGTTCAGCATCGCCCGGGAGATGGCCGCGCGCGGCGATCACACCGGCGCGGAGGACGAGTTCCGCGATGTGCTGCCTCACCTGGAGCGGCGGCTCGGCCCGGATCACCCGATCACGCTGACCCTTTGGTTCAGTATCGCCCGGGAGATGGCCGCGCGCGGCGATCACGCCGGGGCGCAGGAGGAGTTCCGGGACATGCTGCCCTACCTGCAGCGGCGGCTGGGGCCGGATCATCCGGACTCGCAGGCCGCCGCTGAATGGATCGATTACATACAAGCGAAGAAGGACGAGCAGTCTCCCGAGTCACGACCCCGCACCGGAGGGTAGACGGCGCTGCCCAGATCGCGAGCTGCGTGCGGGTCATCGCTGTTCAGCGTCACGAACAGGCCCTCGGCGAGGAGCCGCGGCAGCGGGTGCAAGGCCAGGTCGGGGACCTGCCGGGTGCAGACGTTGGACGTCGGGCACACCTCGAGCGGAACCTGGCGCTCCCGCAGCCACGCGACCAGGCTGGGGTCGTCCAGGCAGCTGATGCCGTGCCCGATCCGCTCGGCCCGCAAGCCGCCCGCGGCCTCCCAGATCGTCGCGGGCCCCGACATCTCGCCCGCGTGCGGCACGTTGTGCAGCCCGGCCGCGATCGCGGCGCCGAACACCGACCGGAACATCTCGGCATTCCCCGGCCGCGCCTGCTCGATCCCCGCCAGCCCGAACCCGGTCAGCGCCTCGGGCGGCCGGGAAAGCGCGTGCTCCAGGGTCGCGTGCGCGGCCGGCTCGCCGAGCTCGCCGGCGATGTCGAAGATGTAGGCCATCCGGACCCCATACTCGGCCGGGGCCGGACCGGGCCGCGACATTCAGCGCCTCGGTGAGACCGGCGGCCGGCATGCCGAAAGCGGTGAACGTGTACGGGGTGACGGTCAGCTCGGCGTACCTGACGTTCTGCCCGGCCAGGTCGCGGGCCGCGCCGAGGACCAGCTCAGCGACGTCGGCGGGCTCGCGGACCAGGCCGCTGACCGCGGCGTAGACGTCCGCGAAGTGCGGGAAGTCGCGGAACTCGTAGAAGGCGGCCAGCTCGGCGGCGGACCGCGGAACACCTCCGTCGGGATGCCGCCGCGCCAGCTCGAGCACGGTCGGCACGGACGCAGAACCGACCAGGTGAAGGTGAAGTTCTACCTTCGGCAGCCGGTCGATGAAGGCATCGATGGACTCCATGCCCCGACGCTAGCAACACCCCGCCGCGCCACCGCATGTACCTAACACAAGAATGTCAAGAATTAGGCCGAACGGGGTGGGCAGGGGGGGCCTGGGCCAGGAAGCCCCGGCTACGAAGCAGGAAGCCCCGGCTGCGGAGCAGGAAGCCCCGGCTACGAAGCAGAACCCAGGCTCATAAGCCGACCACTTGGGCTCCTTGGCCCTTCGCGGCCGCCTTCATCGCCTGCTTGTGGGACCGGACCTCGCCGAGAGACTCCTCATCGGTGATGTCCGCCACCGAGAACCGCGTCCCCTTGGCCCCGAACGTCCCCGCCGCCTCCCGCCAGCCGGGTGGCCGCACGCCCAGCTGCTTGCCGAGCAGGGCCACGAAGATCTGCGCCTTCTGCGCCCCGAACCCCGGCAGCGCCGCCACTCGCTTGAGCAGCTCGGCGCCCGATCCCGCGGACTCCCACACCTGGGCGGCGTCGCCGTCGTACTGCTCGATGATCAGCCGGGCGAGATCCTGGACCCGGGCGGCCATCGCCTTCGGATAACGGTGCAGGGCGGGCCGTTCGGAAAAAATCGAGGCCAGCGCGTCCGGGTCGAATTCGGCCAGCTCGGCCGCGGTGGGCTCGTGCCCGAGCCGCCGGACCAGGTCCAGCGGCGCGCTGAAGGCCCGCTCGAGCGGGACCTGCTGGTCGAGAAGCATGGCGATGAGCAAGGCGAGCGGGCTGCGGGTCAGCAGCTCGTTGGCCTCAGGCTCTACTGGCATCCAGATCGTCACGGCGCCCTTCCCAGCGTCGACCAGATCTTCCATGCCCGCAGCGTACTCCGCCAGCCAGACCGGGCCGCCGAGACCCATCCGATGATGTCCCAGCGCACTATAAGCTAGAAGCAGCTGGGCCGGCCTGGGGGCCCCCGGCCCGGGACAGATGATATGGAGTCAGCATGACACCGCACGCCAAGTGGGGAATCGCCGGGATCATCATCGGCTTCATTCTGCTTTTCATCACCGGTGTTCCGTGGGAGATCGCCGTCGCGCTCATCGTGCTGGCGATCGCTGTGCCCGCCGGAGCCTGGCTGATGCTCGATGAGTCCCAGCGGCGCCGGTATCGCGAGCTTCGCCGTCGGCAGCGCGGCCAGATCCGCTAACCGGCGAAGGAAGCGCAGATGGCCGTCCGGCGCTTGAACCACGCTGTCCTGTATGTACACGGTCTGGACCGGACCGTCGAGTTCTACCGGTCCACCCTCGGCATGGAGGTCCGGTTGGAGATCCCCGGCCGCGCCGCGTTCCTGCGCGCCCCGGGTTCGGCCAACGACCACGACCTCGGCCTGTTCGAGATCGGCACCGGCCGCGCCCCCGATCGCCCGGAGAACCCCGGGCTGTACCACCTGGCCTGGGAGGTTGGCACGCTGGCCGACCTGGCCGACGCGCGGGCCAGGCTGCTGGCGGCGGGCGCGCTGGTGGGGGAGAGCGACCACCGGGTGTCCAAGTCGCTGTACGCCAAGGACCCCAGCGGCATCGAGTTCGAGGTCATGTGGCGGGTGCCCGCCGAAGACTGGGCCGCCGAGACGGCCGACGGCGACATGATCCTCCCGCTCGACCTGGACGCCGCGATCGCGCGCTGGGGCCAGGACCAGCCGACCGGCGCGGCGGCCGGCTCACCCACGTAACGCTGCCCATTTCCGGGCCCATCACCGGCCCTCGGCCACCCGGGTGATATAGGTCACCGCGCCCCGTCCGCGATCATCGTCCGGGCTACCTCCGGGTGCCGGCTGACCGCGCCGAACCGGGTGAGGGACGCAGGAGTCGCCGCCCCTCCTCGTACGGTTGGCCGGGCGCGCGGCACTGCGACCAGTCGACGATCCCCGCCACGCCCTCCACGTCAAAGGAGATAAAAACCTTCACAACCCCAAGAACCTACATCCCCGCCCGCCCCCGCCCCATGCCCCGCGCCACCCCCGACCGCCCCCGCCCCATGCCCCGGCCCCATGCCCCCACCGTGCGTCCCCGTGAATTCGCCCTTCCAATTCACCCAAATGGGACATTTCCCCCGGTCTCAACTCAATGAGTGTGACTCTCTACCCGCTCTATCGGGTAGAGAGTCACATTCATGTGTTCCCCACTGCCGGGGCGCCGCCGCCTCCCGCTGCCGGCGCGCCGCCGCCTGCGGCTAGGGCGCCGCCGCCTGCGGCTAGGGCGCCCCCGGCGTCAGAGCTGGCTGGGGAACAGTAGCGCCAGCTGGCGGGGGTACCCGGCGATCAGCCGCAGTTCGTCATCCGTCAGCGGCTTGCCGGTGGCGGACGCGCACAGCTGGACCAGCGAGAACACCAGGTCCTCCTCGCCCTCGGCGACCGCGATACCCAGCCCGTCCAGAACGTGCCGGAACCCGGCCTTGCCGCCGTACTCGCCGGTCAGCACCACCCGGCCTTCCCGCGCGTGCCAGTCGGCGGGAAACGGCCCGAGCACCGAATCGTCGTAAAGCTCGTAGTTCCCCCGGTCCTTCAGCGCCCCGTCGGCGTGGATGCCCGACTCGTGCGCGAACGCGTTGCGGCCGATCCCGGGCCAGGCGGGCGGCAGCGGCTGCCCGAACGCGTACGCCGCCCACAGCCCGAACCGCCGGGCCCAGGACAGGTCGAGCGGATCCCCGATCGCCGTCGACCCGATGACCTCGCTGATCCCGAATCCGTACCGGAACGCCAGGATGCACGACAGCAGGTCGGCGTTGCCCGCGCGCTCGCCGATCCCGTTCACGCACGTGTTGATCCAGGCGTCCTGGCCCGCGTCGAGGTCGCCGAGCGCGCCGGACACCGAGTTCGCCACGGCCATGCCGAGGTCGTTGTGGCAGTGCGTCTCGACCGGGATGCCGACGGCGGAGGCGAGCTTTGGCGAACCGCTCCCTGATCCGCCCGGGGGAGTCGCCACCAGTGGTGTCGCAGTACCGCACCCGCGACGCGCCGGCGTCCCTGGCCGTGAGCGCGAACTCAAGCAGATACCCGTCGTCGGTCCGCGACCCGTCCTCCGCGTTGACCCCGATGCTGTGTTCGCCCGGCGCGCCTCCGGCACGACCCAGCGCCTCCTTCGCAACCGCCACAACCCCGACGAGGTCGAGCGGCTAGCCAGGCGGGGGCGGCCGCGACGGCCGGCCGGGGTCGCGGACATCACGATCGAGTCGGCCATCACTGAGATCACTAGCGACCGTCTTCGTTTCCGCGGCCTGGACGTCGCCCGCCTCGCGGTCAGCCGCACCTTCGAGGAGGTCGCCGAGCTGCTCTGGACCGGCGAGCTCCGGTCCGCACGGGAACCCGAGCTTCGGTCCGCACGGGAACCCGAGCTCCGGTCCGCACGGGAACCCGAGCTTCGGTCCGCACGGGAACCGTGGCAGGCTCGGTCCGCGGCGCTGGCCGTGGGGCGGGCCGCCCAGGGCGCGCTGCCGGCCGGGACGCTGCCGCTCGAGCGGCTCCAGGTGATTGTCCCCGCGATGGCGGCGACCGATCCGCTCCGGCTCCAGCTCGACCCGGCCGCCGTGACCGCGGGCGGGCGGAGCATCATCGCCGGCATGGTGGACTGCCTGCCCTCGGGCGACACCTCATGCCCCGGCGATTCGGTCGCCGAGCGCCTCTGGTCGCGGCTCGGTGACCGCCGGGCCAGCCCTGCACTTGTTGCACGCGCTGTCCGCTGCGCTGGTCCTGCTGGCCGATCACGAGCTCGCCGCCTCTACGCTGGCCGCCCGGGCCGCCGCCGCGGCGCGGGCCGATCCGTACGCCGTGGTCGGGACCGGCTTGGGAGCCATGAGCGGGGCGCTGCACGGCGGGGCATCGCTCGGTGCGGAGACCCTGATGGCCGCGGCCCGCGGTCCGGATGACGTTCCCCGGGTGGTGGCCGACCTGCTGCGCCGGGGCGAGAAGGTGCCCGGCTTCGGCCACCTCGTTTACCGCAGCGGCGACCCGCGCGCCACCGTGCTGCTCGACCTGGTGCGCCGCGCCGCGCCGAAGTCGGGCCAGCTCGCGGTGGCCGACGCCGTGCTCGCGGAGATGCGGCAGAAGTCCCTGCCCGAACCCAACATTGACATCGCGATCGCGACCCTGGCCCAGGTGGCGGGCATGGTCAGGGGCGCCGGGGAGGCGATATTCGCGGTGGCCCGGACGGCGGGCTGGATCGCCCATGCCCTGGAGGCCTACGCCGGGGCCGGCCCGCTGCGCCCGCGGGCGGTCTACACCGGAAGGCCCGCGGCCGACGGCCCATGACGCTGAACCGGACACGATCGATGGGCCGGCCCGGCGGCCGGCCAGGCCGTCTACTCGGCGGCCTGGTAAACCGGGAGGTCACTCGCCGGTGGCGCCGTCGATCCGCTCGCGGAGCAGATCGGCGTGGCCGAGGTGCCGTGCGTACTCCTCGATCATGTGCAGGTAGATCAGGCGCAGCGACATGAGCTCGTTGTTGTGGGTGAAGGTGTCGTCCAGGGACGCGCGGGCCACGGCCGCATCAGCGAGCTTGAACTCCTCGGTCAGCCGGGCGTAGTCGGCGGCGGCGCGCGCTGGGTCGACGCGGTCGAAATCGGCCGTCTTGTCCCCGCCGAACAGGTCGTCGGCGGGCTCGCCCGCGAACCGCTGGCGGAACCACGTCCGCTCCACCTTGGTCATATGCCGCACCAGCCCGAGCAGCGACAGGCCTGACGGCGGCACGGTCCGATCGGCCATTTGCTCGCCGGTCAGGCCGGCGCACTTGTAGAGCAGCGTCGCGCGGTGCCAGTCGAGAAACGCCTGCAGCATCGGCCGCTCGGGGCCGGTCAGCGGCCCTTCCGGCCGCTCCACGCCCGGGGCTTTCCACGTCACGGCGCCCATCATTCCATGACCGGCGAGGTGAGCCGGCCGACGGGCGGCTACTCGCGCAGGGCGGGACGCTCCGGCGGTCGGGTGGCGATCTCCACCGTGCCCTTGTACGCGATGCCACGTACCTGGATCACCGGGGCGTCCGTCGGCAGCCGGTAGCCGAGATCTTCCTCGTTCGCCAGGCCCTGGGTGACGCCGAAGCCGGTCATCTCGACTCGTACGCTCGGCGGGACCAGGATCGTCACCCGGGACTTGTAGGCGACCGTCACGAACGTGGTGACCGGGCCGCTGAGCTCGGCCGCCCGCAGGTCGAGCCAGCCGCCACCCTTGTAGACGACGGTCGTGTACCGTTCCGGCACCCGCCACCGCCCGGCCCGCCGGACCGAGCTCTTCAGCGCGACGGCGAACCGGCCGGGCCCGCGGCCGGGAACCGTGGCTGCGGTGCCGGGCGCCGCCGCCGCGGGCAGGTCAATGAGCAGGCCGTCCAGGTCCGCATGCGTGCGGGCAGTGAGGGCAGCCCGGGTGCGCTCGTCGAATTCGGCATCGTCCAGGCGGCCTTCGGCGAACGCGTCCTGCACCCGCTGCACCACGGCATCCCGCTCCCGATCCGAAGCCCGCGTAGTCCCTTGCACCTCTGGCATCCCAAAGTCCCCAGAGTCCCCGTCGGTCGTTTCCATGACATTTCCCTTCCAGCCCCGATTAGGCGATCGAGATGTATCGTAACTCGGGCGGCCGGGTGATGCGCAGCTCGGACTGCTGATGGCGGTCGGGCCGTCGGCGGTCTTCGGCGTGGGCGCCGTCTACGCCCTGCTGAGCAGCGCAGCCGTGCTGGCGCTGCGGTCCGTCCGCGCCGTCCGCTGGCACGACCAAGACGACGAGCCTGCCCCCGCCGAGACAGGCGCGGTCAGACCCGCCCCTCGGTTAGTGTTTTCGCACCGCCCCGCGGAGGGCGGCGAAGTCGGCCAGCCGGGCCGCCACGGTGATGACGACCGCGACCGGCAGGACCTGGGCCAGGTCGGCCGCGGGGGTGAACGCGACCAGGCCGAACGCCACCGCCACCCCGCCCAGCGCCAGGGCCAGCGCCGCCGCGACCCGCGGGGCGCGCAGCGTCCGGCGCACCAGCAGGCGCGCCTCGCGCGGCAGCCGCAGCACCATCCAGGCGAAGCAGGCTGCGGTGACCACCGCCACCGCGCCGAGGGCAATCACGAACGGCAGCCGGTCCACGTGGGTGACCGCGGGAATCCAGATCAGGATCAGTGCGATCAGCGTGAACATGTAGATTGTCCGCGACACCGCGCGCAGCAGCACCACGTCGATGTTCCTGCTGTAGATGCGCTCGTCCGGAGTGGCCCGGGCAGCGCTGATGAAATGCCTGATCGCCCCCGCGGTGTCGTGCCGCCTGAGCCTGATCCGGCCAAGTTCGTTCATCGCGCCGCTGTGCCCGGGGTCGAGCGCCAGGGCCCGTTCCTGATGTTCGCGGGCGCCGGCCAGGTCGCTGCGCGCCAGGCTCACCTTGCCGGAGAGAAAGTGCACGTCCGGCTCGTTCGGGGCCAGGCCGCGGGCCCGGGTCGCCGCTTCGGTGGCGACGTCCAGCCGCTGGGCGGCCAGCGCGGCCTGCGCCACGCACACGTGCGTCTGCCAGTAGCCGGGCGCGAGACGGCACGCCTGGTACGCCGCCCGCAGGGCGTCCGTGTACTTGCCCAGGTGGACCAGGGCGTTGCTGGCCAGCCGGTGCGGCCACTCGTCGGCCGGGTCGAGGGCCGCCGCCCGGTTGGCGGCGGTCACCGCCTCGGTATAGCGATCTGCGCCGAGGTGCGCACGGGCCATCAGGCACCAGGCCCGGCTGCTCTCCGGTTCGGCCGAGACTACCCGGGCCAGCAGCTCGGACGCCTCGTCGAAACGCCTGACATCGAGCATCGCCGATGCCCGCGCCAGCTCCTGCCTGAGCTCGATCACGCCCGTGCCCTCATAACGGTGGCTCTCATCACCTGGCGCTCAAATCAGGCGGCGCTTACGCAGGTAGGCGGCGAGGTCGTCGTAGGTTCCGCCCTCGTTGGCGAACAGCGCCACGTTGCGGGCCACATCGAACCACGCGCCGAGCGACGGCTTGACCTCAGCGATGGCCGCCTCGAGATCCGGCGTGCCGATCATCCGCGGCTCGCCGCGGCGGACCGAATCCATCAGCGCCCGCTCGGCGGCCGTCTCGCAGATGTGCGCGATGTCGGCACCGGAGTACCCGTCTGTCTGCCTGGCCAGTTTGGCCAGGTCGATGCCCGCGACCGGGCGGTCCTTCAGGTGATACCGGAACACCCCCTCGCGCGCCGCCGCATCGGGCGGCAGGACCAGCAGGGTCCGGTCGAACCGGCCGGGCCTGCGCAGCGCGCTGTCCACGTCCCACGGGTGGTTGGTGGCCGCCAGCAAGAAGACGCCCTCGTTGTTGCCCGAGACGTCGTCCAGCTCCAGGAGCAGCTGGTTGACCGCGCTGCGCATCGGGGTGTGCCGCAGCTGCGAGCGCTTCTGCCCGATCGCGTCCACCTCGTCGAGGAACAGCACGCACGGCGCGTTCCGCCGGGCGACCTCGAACAGCTCGTGGATGTTCCGCTCGCTCTGCCCGACGAACATGTCGATGATGTCGGCGAAGGACACCGTGATGAAGCTGGCGCCAAGCTCGCCCGCCACCGCGCGGGCGATGAACGTCTTGCCGCAGCCCGGCGGCCCGTAAAGCAGCAGCCCGCCGCGCAGCGACTTGCCGTAAAGCCGGCGCAGGTCCGGGTTGCGCATCGGGGCCAGGAAGGCCGCCTCCAGCCGCTGCTTCACCTCGGCCATGCCGGCCACGTCGGCGAGCGTGAGGCCGGCGTGCTCGGCGTCGTACGCGTCCGCCTCCTCGATGGCCGCCGAGGCCGAATCCTCCGCGTCCCCGTCGCCGACGAACATCGCGGGCAGCACGTCACGCAGCTCGTCTTCGGCCTGGGACCAGTCATAGTGCGACGCCTGGCGCGCCTCGCCCGGATCGGCGTCCGGCTGAGAGGCGGCGAGCGGCGGCGGGGCGGGCACCCCGGTCCGTTCGGGAGAAATGACACCAGGATCGGCCGGCGGCGGGCCCGCGGCCTCAGCCGTCCCCGGCCCGGAGTCCCGCAGCAGCCCGAGCGCGCGGGCGTTGCCGGGGTCGCGCTGCAGGACCGCGCCGATCTGCCTGACCGCCTCGTCCCGGTGGCCGGCCTGCAGCAGCATCGTCGCCAGGTGCAGGCGCAGCGGCACGTCGTCGGGCATCGCCTCGACCGCCTTGCGCAGGCTGTCCAGCACGGTGGGTTCGGGTTCCATGCATCCGTCCGGTCGTTTCGCGCTCGCTGGCTTGCTACCTGTTCGCTCCCCTTACAGGGTAGTGCGCCAGCCCGCCTTCAGGCCCACAGCTCGGTCACGCCGACGGGTCTGGGCTAGCGGGCCGGTAAGGTGCAAGCGTGATGGAGACGACCACGCTGGGCCGCGGCGGGCCGGTGGTATCCCGGGCCGGGCTCGGCCTGATGGGCATGTCGGGCATCTACGGCCAGGCCGACGACCACGAGAGCATCGCCACGATCCACGCCGCCCTCGACGCCGGGATCACGCTGCTCGACACCGGCGACTTCTACGGCATGGGCCACAACGAGCTGCTGCTCCGCGACGCGCTGCGCGGGGTCCCCCGGGAGAGCGTGTTCATACAGGTCAAGTTCGGCGGCCAGCGGGATCCGTCCGGCGCCTTCGTCGGGCACGACGCCAGCCCGGCTGCGGTGAAGAACTCGCTGGCGTACACGCTGACCAGGCTCGGCACCGACTACGTGGATCTGTACCAGCCCGCCCGGCTCGACCCGCGGGTGCCGATCGAGGACACGGTCGGGGCGATCGCGGAGATGATCCAGGCCGGGTACGTCCGCCACATCGGCCTGTCCGAAGTAGGGGCGCAGACCATCCGCCGGGCGCACGCCGTCCACCCGATCGCCGCCCTGCAGATCGAGTACTCGCTGATGAGCCGGGGCATCGAGGCGGAGATCCTGCCCACCGTGCGGGAGCTCGGCATCAGCGTGACGGCCTACGGCATCCTGTCCCGCGGCCTGCTGAGCAGCGGCACCGCACGGCTGGCCCCGGGCGACCCGCGGACCCGCGACCCGCGGACCCGCTTCCCGCGGTTCTCCGACGAGAACCACGCGCGGAAGCTGGAACTGCTCGCCGCGCTCGAGGCGATCGCCGATGACCTGGGGGTGACCGCCGCCCAGTTGGCGATCGCCTGGGTGGCCTCCCGCGGCGAGGACATCATCCCGCTGATCGGGACCAAGCGCCGGGAGCGGCTGGCCGAGGCCCTGAAGGCGCTCGACCTTACGCTGAGCGCGGACGACCTGGCCGCGGTCGAGGCGGCTGTGCCCGCCGAGGCGGTCGCCGGGGACCGGTATGAGGCGGCTCAGGTGGCGATGCTGGACAGCGAGCGCTAAGCCGGTCCCGGGCCTCCGGCCAGCGGTGACGCGCACGGCGGAGCGCCGAAGGACTCTCAGGCGCCCTCGGTCTTAAGCTCACCGGAAGCTAGCGGCTCGATTGGGGACTCTGGGTACAGCACCCGGTGCAGGCCCGCCGCCACGGCGCCGCCGACGAGCGGCGCGACGATGAACAGCCATACCTGGCTCAGGGCGGTCCCGCCGACGATGAGGGCGGGACCGAGGCTGCGAGCCGGGTTCACCGACGTGCCGGTGATCGGGATTCCGATGAGATGGACCACCGTGAGGGAAAGACCGATGACGATGCCCGCGGTGGCGGCGTTCGCGGTCTTGCTGGTGGCGGTGAGCACGGCGAAGACGAACAGGGCGGTCATGACCACCTCAACCAGGAAGGCACCTCCCGCATTGATGTGGATATGGCTCGCGGCGCCCCAGCCATTCGTGCCCAGGCCCGTCTTTGACCTGCTGTAGAGGGGTGAGGCGCTGAACGTACCCCACAGCAGCAAGGCCCCGAGTATGGCCCCTACGAACTCAGCGACCCAGTAATAGACGGCCTCGATCAGAGGGATCCGGCCGGAAAGCCAGACGCCCATGGTGATGGCCGGATTGATGTGGCATCCGGAGATGGGCCCGAGTACATAGGCCAGGACGAGCAGCACCAGGCCGAACGCGAGAGCCGTGGCGACGACCCCGGCGGCAAAACTGAACCCCGCCGTGCCGAATCCGAACGACAAGGTGGCGACGCCGACCCCGAAATAGACGAGAAATCCCGTCCCGAGCAGCTCTGCCGCGATCTTCCGGACCATGACGCCCCCAGTGTCTTGTTCGGGAAGAAAACCCATCGGTCGCCACTTTTGCCTCTTCCGCCCGTGCTGTCAAGGTCAGTCTTGGCTGACCGTGCGGGCCAAGGCGCAGTTTTGTTATATTTTGTGGCGGTATTCGCCGCCGTGACGTCATGATCGTCTCAGCCGACGCCGTTGCGGCTGAGCCCGGAGGGGTCAGGCTCGGCCTGCGGCAGCGACACGCTGCCGGTCACATCCGCGGCCAGCCGCACTCGGTCCCCGTCGACCAGCCGGACGTCCGTGCCGGGCAGCACCCGGTCGTCGTTGACGTAGGTCCCGTTGGTCGAGCCCTCGTCCCTGATCGTGGCGTGGCCCCCGTCGTCCACCTGGACCGTGGCGTGCCGCCGTGACACGTTGTCGAAGCGGGCGAAGGCCGCGGCCACGAGCGATTCGGCCGGATCCCGGCCGAGCAGGACCGACGTTCCGGCCGGGATGTCCACGTTGCCGGTGGGGAAGGTGATCCGCATGACGACCGGCGAGATGCGGCGGCGCCGTCCGGTCGGCAGCGGCTCTCCGCAGGTGGAACAGACCACGTCCGCAGCGTCGGCGACGGCCGTGCCGCAGTTCGGGCAGAAGGCCGCGGGGTCGGACCCGGCCGCGATGAACCGCTGCGAGATGGTCGGCGTCAGCACGTCGTCATCGGGACCGGGGATGTGCGGCAGGTTAGCGCCGCACCTGAAGCAGATCAGATCCTCCGGCTGGACCTTGACGCCGCAATCGGGGCAGCTCAGGCTGGCCATGTTCTCGCTTTCATGTTTGGGTATCGGCCCCCGTTAGACTACCGCCGCGGGCGCGAGATTCGCACCGGGAGGTGTTAGTCCGGGGGACGTCCCCAGACCCTGCCGATCATGGGGGGATTCCATCCCCCCAGACCCCTCGGGGCTATGCGAAGGTGTAATTATGGTGAGTTACCAGCTTGCGCCGGAGCAGCAGGACCTGCGGGACTCCGTCGCCCAGTTCGCCCGCGACGTCGTCGCGCCGGTCATCGGCGGCTACTACGAGCGCGGTGAGTTCCCTTACGACATCGTGGCCAAGATGGGCAAGCTCGGCCTGTTCGGGCTGCCGTTCGCCGAGGAGTACGGCGGCATGGGAGGCGATTATTTCGCCCTCTGCCTGGCCCTGGAAGAACTAGCCCGGGTGGATTCCTCGGTCGCGATCACCCTGGAGGCCGGGGTGTCGCTCGGCGCGATGCCCATCTACCGGTTCGGCACCGAGGATCAGCGCCGCCGGTGGCTGCCCGACCTGTGCGCGGGGGAGCGGCTGGCCGCGTTCGGCCTGACCGAGCCCGGCGGCGGGTCCGACATTCCCGGCGGCATGCGCACCACCGCCCGGCTCGAGGGCAAGGAGTGGGTGGTGAACGGCACCAAGGCGTTCATCACCAACTCCGGCACCTCGATCACCTCGCTGGTGACGGTGCTCGCCATCACCGGCCGCGACGACAGCGGCCGCAAGGAGATCTCCTCGGTCATCGTCCCGGCGGGCACCCCGGGGTTCGTCCCCGGGCCCGAGTACTCCAAGGTCGGCTGGTGTGCCTCCGACACCAGGGAGCTGTCCTTCGATGATTGCCGGGTCCCGGCGGAAAACCTGCTCGGCGAGCGCGGCCGGGGTTACGCCCAGTTCCTGCAGATCCTGGACGAGGGCCGGGTGGCGATCGCGGCGCTGGCCACCG
>Ga0074046_10000287_pt1 | contig 45221 bp, 36 predicted proteins | sample BogForMeECP23OM3_FD_94441 | JGI IMG/M metagenome (GOLD analysis project Ga0074046, IMG submission 94441) | Bog forest soil microbial communities from Calvert Island, British Columbia, Canada - Bog Forest MetaG ECP23OM3 | ecosystem: Environmental > Terrestrial > Soil > Wetlands ... | reverse complement strand
GCGGGGAACAGCCCAAATGGCGGAGCGACGGAAAAGAGTTGTTCTACCTCGCGCCGGACGGCAAGATCATGGCCACGCCCGTTACGATCGGTGCCAACTTCGATGTGGGAAGCCCGGTGGCGCTCTTCCAGGCGAATCCCCGCGAAATGGTCGCCACGTCCGAACGGTTCGCCTACGATGTAAGCAAAGACGGTCAGCGATTCTTGATCAACACGCAGCTGAAATCGGCCTTGACGCCGATGTCGGTAGTGATGGATTGGACTGCCAGCCTGAACAAATAGTTGGAAAGGGCCAGGTTTGCCGCACGAAGCCGTTTTCTCGCGGTAACCGTCGTGGCCAAAGTTCGCAGGTCCCTTCGCTGGGTTAAACGTAATACTCGCTGCCCAGCCACTGGTCGGATCGTCGGCCACTCGGAAGTGATCCTTCCTGAAGGAAGGCACGCCGTACATTCTATAATTTAGCCCGGAGGTTTCATGCCAGGCTGGGGAAGCGGCAGCTTCGACAACGAAGAGGCGCAGAATTTTCTGAGCCGGCTCAAGTCGGTGGGCGCTGACGATCTGAAGCAGATGCTGGTCGACGCCTCCGATCGGGACTATCTGGGCGCGCCCGAAAGTAGTGTCGCGATCGCAGTTGCCGAAATCGTTGCCACGGCCAGGGGCAACCCTCCGCAGGCGGTGCCGAGCCAGATTGCAGAATGGGTCAGCAAGATCGAGGGCGCCCCGAGCTCCGAAATGTCTGAACTGGCGCGCCGCGCAGTTTATAAGGTGCGAACCAACTCCGAACTCAAGGATCTGTGGCTTGAGGCGGAGGGGTTGAACGAGTGGAGCGCGGCGCTTCGCGACCTGGAAGAAAGACTCAGCGGGTAAGGCCAAGTCAGAGGTATGAGGTCAGATTGCAGAGGTAATCTCCAACCGGCCCGCAAGCGAGCTTTACCTCTTCAATCTGACCTCATACCTCTGACCTCTTGATGCAGTCGGCTGCGGCACCGGTGGTTGACGTGCCGTCGACGGCGTTCTTCTCCGCCTGCCGCAGGCGCAGAGCACGGTTCGAGGGCAAGCCGGCATCGCGGATCTTGTAAAGCAGGGCGCGGTAACTGATCCCCAGCGTGCGGGCCGACTGTTTGCGGTTCCAGTGGTGCTGTTGCAGCACTTTGAGGATGACTTTGCGCTCCAGTTCGCGCACGCACTGGCGGGTAAGCTTCTTCAGAGAAATCGGGCCGTCCAGCGAAATCTCCTGATTGAAAAAGTCCGGCTCGCGTGCCACCAGGTCGTTAGTGATCACTTCTTCGTGGCCCAGGATCACGTAGCGCTTGATCAGATTTTCCAGTTCGCGGATGTTTCCCGGCCAATGATATTTCTGCAGCACCGCCAGCACTTCATTCGACAGAGGCCGCGCCCGGCAGTTGAATTTACGGTTGTAGTATTCGAGAAAGTAAGCGCACAGATCGTCTATGTCGCCACGGCGTTCCCGCAGTGCCGGCATCCGTATATTCACCACATTGATGCGGTAGTAAAGATCCTGGCGGAAAGTCCCAGCTTCAATCTCCGCTTCCAGGTTGCGGTTGGTGGCGCAAACCACCCGCACCTCGACCTTCTTATCTTCCTGGGCGCCGATCCGGCAGAACTGTCCATCCTGCAGAAGCTGCAAAAGCTTCGATTGCAGCGAGGGGTCAAGTTCGGAAATCTCATCGAGAAACAAAGTGCCACGATGGGCCAGTTCGACTCGTCCCGGCTTCGATCCAACGGCGCCGGTGAACGCCCCTTTTTCGTAGCCGAACAGTTCGCTTTCGAGCAAGGTTCCGGGGATCGCCGGGCAGTTCACCTTTACATAGGGCCCGATTTTCCACGGAGACAGACCATGGATGAGCCGGGCGATAATGTCTTTCCCAGTGCCGCTCTCTCCGGTGATCAGAACCGGGACGTTGGCGGCGGCCACTTTGCCCAGCCGCAAACGAACGGACTGCATCACTTCAGAGTGGCCAAAAATGATATTGTCAGGGGGAACCTCGCCTAGCGACTGCGCCAAAGTAGTTACCGAAAGTGTGGTCATAAGAGTGAAATCCCCATGCGATGAGTGTTGTTCATCCGCATGCACTAAAAGTGCATCTCAAGCACCAAACTGGGGAAGGGCGCCGAGCGCTGCGGAAGCTTTCCGTTAACGCTCAACTTGTGAGTGGCTTAGAGTGATCATAGCCCACAAGTGCCAATAACCGGCATGGCACCAACGTGCCATTCCGGGAGAGGTATAGGAAGGGAAAAACATTTCACACTACAGACCCTGCTTTCCTCAAACGCCTACCGGAGACAGCCGCCGCATCGGTGCTTAGGGGGCGGTCGAACTTCAGCCCCAGCAGATGATAATCATCCAGGTGCGTAATCCACACCGCCTTCGCCTGGATGGCCCGAGAAGAGGTCTTCAAACCGTGAGCGGGCCCGACTGGAGCACAGGGAATTTCCAGTGAAATCGCCGCCGATTGTGGCAAAGAACGGCGAACTACGACCAAAGCACCCCCCGCAGAGACGTTAACGGCCGTGGCAAACTCGAGGGAATCCTTGCCGCTGCCATCGCGCGCACGGACAAAAACCGGAATGGCAAGTTGGAGCCGCGCCCACTTGCGTTCTTCCTTCTTCGATAAGCTACGAGGCACGTGTGTGGTCCGACCTTAAGGGGAATTTCTTGGCCTAAGAACCGCACCTCACGGGCCAAACCTCTGAAGGAAGCCGAGGCGGCCCGGAATCACCCCAAACCTCGCCTTTGACACGGAGATTACCGAAGTAATGTCGCAGCCTCAGAATCTTACAATGACTTTTGGTCATGTCAAAAAGGTGCAATCTTTTTCACTTTGAGTTTGGAGCGGTTTGCAATTGACAGTCTGTTATAGGTGACATATAGTCGCTTTATCCCTCGTCCTGATGGAAGCAGATTTCCTCCCCTGAATTTGCATAATTTGGTTCTCCATGTCTTCGCTATTCGAGAAGGGTTCATTCGCCACGCCTGCTGACGAGAGTGCGAAAGATAGCTTGCCGTCAACCGGCACGGCTCCGGCTTTCGCTTCCAGTTCCGGGGAAGAAGTCCTGCGCGAGCTGGAGCAATTGCGCGATCGTTTCCGCAAGACCACGAACGCTCTGGCCTCTGCCGCCCACGACCTTAAGACGCCCCTGGCGATCCTCAACGGCTATATTGAATTGCTGCGCAGTCAGAAGCTCGGACCGCTGAATGACCGGCAACGCGAAGTGATGGCCGACATGTTTTCCAGCGGACAACGCTTGCAACAATTTATTCACGACTTTCTGACCTTCAGCGTCCTCGAAACCGGCGAACTGCGCATGCAGTTTGTGGAAGGCGACTTGAACGCCTGCCTTTCTGAGGTTTGCCGGCTCTGGTCGGGCCGGTTTCAGGAGCGTGGGCTCGCACTGTATTTCCTGGCCAATGACAAACTGGCGCCCTTCGCCTTCGATGCCCCGAAAATCCAGCGTGTGATTTCGAATCTGCTGGAGAACGCCTGCAAGTACACTCCTCAGGGCGGCACCGTCTGGCTGCACGCCGAGCCGCATATGTGGGAGCGTCGCGGGGTGAGCAATTCACGAATCAATGCAGATCGCCGGCGTCAATCGACCGACGTACCTAATGCTGTCAAAGTCAGCGTTGCCGATACCGGCCCTGGCATTCGGCCGGAGTTTCACCTGGAAGTCTTCGATGATTTCTTCCGCCTGCCGGGCAGCGAATCGGCCGAGGGCATGGGTCTCGGACTCGCCATTGCCCGCCGTCTTCTGCAAGGCATGGGCGGCAAAATCTGGGTCGAAAGCGAACCGGGCGCAGGCTGCAAGTTTTCTTTTCTTATCCCCCTGAAACCAATTCTGAGCACCCAGCCACGAGGACCTAAATGAGCGAAGCCGCCAACATCTTGCTGGTGGATGACGAACCGGGAATGCTGCGTTATATCCGCACCCTGCTGGAAGTGGATGAGCACAAAGTGCAAACCGCCAGCACCGGCGAAGAGGCGGTTGAGCACATCCAGAAGGGACTGCGGCCCGACCTGGTGCTGCTCGATCTGATCATGCCCGGCATCGACGGATTACAGACTCTCGAACAACTTCGCCATCTCCGGCCGGGATTGAAAGTGGTCATGCTCTCGTGCGTGAATGACACCCGCAAAGTGGTGCAGGCGATGCGCCTCGGCGCGATCGATTATCTGACCAAGCCGTTCCAGAAAGCCGAACTCGATGCGGTCATTGGACAGTGCGTGGGTACGGCCAAGGCGGAGAGCTATGCCGGCGAAATCGAAGAACTTTGCGACGACGTGTTCTTCGTCGCGGCCAGTCCGGCGATGAAAAAAATTCGCTCGCAGGCGGCGCTGGTCGCCAACGTCGACATCCCGGTCCTGCTGCTCGGCGAAAGTGGTACGGGCAAGGAAGTGCTCGCCCGCCTGATCCATAAGCTTTCGCCGCGTGCTCACCGCACCTTCCTCAAAGTGAACTGTGCGGCGGTGCCCGCCGACCTGCTCGAAAGTGAGCTGTTCGGGTATGAGGCAGGAGCCTTCACCGGCGCCAATCATGCCAAGCCGGGCAAGTTCGAGCTGTGCAACAAAGGCACCATCCTGCTCGACGAAATCGGCGAGATGCCGCCGGGGCTGCAGGCCAAGTTGCTGCACGTCCTGCAGGACCAGCAGTTCTCGCGCCTGGGCAGCCGAACCCTGGTCAAAGTCGACGTCCGTATCCTGGCCGCCACCAACATCAACATTCCCGAAGCACTCGCCAACAAGCGACTGCGTGAGGATCTTTACTACCGCCTCAACGCCTTCACGATGTCGTTGCCTCCGCTGCGTGAGCGCAAGGAAGAAATTCCAATCCTGCTGAAGCATTTCATGTCGCGCATGTCAGAATCCTACGCGCGTTCGCCGTTGCCTCTTTCGCCCCCCTTGATGGAGGCATGCCTGCAGCATTCGTGGCCGGGCAACCTGCGCGAACTGAGCAACTTCATCAAGCGCTACCTGGTTCTGGGAGACGAAACGCTGGCTGCATCCGAATTGCAGCCCCGGCCCGATGGCGGTGCGGGAATGCACGCGGATATTCCCGGGAGAACCGCAGCAGCGGCCGCCGAGTCCGGCAGCGGCGGTCTGAAGTCTCTGTCGCGCAACGCCAAAGATGGAGCGGAGGCGGAAGCTATCGCCCGCGCGCTGGAAGAAACGAACTGGAATCGTAAACAAGCCGCGGTGCTGCTCAAGATCAGCTACAAAGCACTGCTCTATAAAATCCGCCAGTACGGGATCGCGCAAAGCCGCAGCACACACCGGTTGTCTGCGGGCGCTTGATTTGGTTCTGACAACTGAGAGCTGAGAGCTGTTTTTGGTGCGGATAAGAGGACTCGAACCTCCACGACCTTGCGATCACTAGGACCTGAACCTAGCGCGTCTGCCAGTTCCGCCATATCCGCATAAAAAGAAAAAATCGGCAGGGCCTTCTTTACGGGCGACTACACTAATATCTACTGGCTGGCGTCGGGCTGTCAAACGGGCTCAGAGTCCGAATCTTCGGTGGGGTCCGCCATTTGCAAGCCGCCAAGCCACGCTAGATCATGTCAAACGCCTCCGATAAAATTCCTGCAGAGCTAGCGAAGGAACTCCGCGCCTTGGCGCACGATCTCAGCAACGCGCTCGAAACCATTGTGCAAGCGACGTATCTGATTTCGCAGGCCGGCCCGCCCGAGAATACCCGCCGCTGGGTCGAACTGATCGATCAGGCCTCTCAGGAAGCGGTAAGAATCAATCAAAAGCTGCGCCGCGTCCTGCGCTCGCAAAGCTAAGTTCTTTTACAGGAATTGTCATCCCGAACGAAGTGAGGGATCTGCAGCCCGCCGCAAAATGCAGATCCCTCACTTCGTTGAAGTTGACAAAATCCAACGGGACCACAAAATTACCGGAAAGCAGATACCCTTAGCCCAGCTTCGCATCCATCGTAATCTTAGCGTTCAGAACCTTGGAGACCGGGCAGCCCGCTTTTGCATTTTGCGCCGCCGTGCTGAAGGCTTCCGCGCTTGCGCCCGGCACCTTCGCGACCACATCCAAATGCACGGCCGTGATGGTCCAACCCGCATCGAGTTTTTCCATGGTCAGCGTAGCCGCCGTGCTGATGCTCTCCGGGGTCAGGTTCGCGCCGCCGAGTTGCGCGGACAAGGCCATCGAAAAACACGCCGCATGCGCCGCCGCAATCAGTTCCTCGGGATTCGTCCCCGGGGTGTTTTCAAACCGCGTCGCAAACGAATACGGCGTATTCGTAAGAACGCCGCTGGTGGACGAAACTGTCCCTTTTCCATCCTTAAGACCGCCCTTCCAAACTGCACTCGCTTTTCGTTGCATGTCAATCTCCTGAGATGAGGATAAAAACGAACTCGTGCTCTATTGTAGGAGCTCGAAGAGGAAATTGTGCGGGCACCGTGGCCTGCCTCAGTAAAAATCGGAACAGCTCAAATAGAAGCCGCATTTCTTGCAGATCACCTTGCAGCGGTGTACGCGCAACTCGGTCGAGCAATTGGGACAGATCGAGGACGCGTCCTGCTTAGGATTCGCAGGCGCGCCAGTCGCACTCTCAACCTTGCCCGCAGTCGCGAAAGCGGACGAATTCCGCGTTGAACTGGATGTGGAACTCATGTCCGGTGTTGTAGCACATATCTGGCCGCGAGAAAATAGTCGTTGACATCCCAACGTGTTCTGGACAAATCCGCGCTCAAGGTTCTACTGTGAACTGACCGGGCGCGGTACCCAAGTGGTAAGGGAGAGGTCTGCAAAACCTTTATACGTCGGTTCGATTCCGACCCGCGCCTCCAGACTTTGTCGCAATTGCTTGGGTTGCAGTCAGGCTGGATTTTTTTGCTATCGATCACTTGCAGACAAAGCTGACCGCATCGTTGGGATTGCCACCCTTATACACGGCTTCGCTTGGATAGGAGCACAAGGGACGCGTGAACGCGACACCTTGATCTGGATCGTTGTTGAGATAATGCGTCGCAAGAACTCTGTCTGGCGCAAGGTCGCGCTCAACCCAATCGACGAGCGGGGTGAGCATGTCGAATACATTTGCGCCGGGGCCGCCTTTGCAGTGGTTCATGCCAGGTACCATGAAGAGTCGATAAAACTCCTGAGTCTCGTCCAGGGTGCGGTCCATGCTGCCCGAAAATGACCCGCCTGGAAAGTTTACGACGCTCTCGAAGTAGTTGATACTCGTCAATGGCGGCACTTCGGGGTCGCTGAATCCATGGTACTGGACGAGCTTGCCGCCTTGCGCCCGGAACAGCCTCAGGTCGGCATCGATCGAATTCAGAACCGACGACAAGGTCTGACCGGGAACCACCACTTTGTTTTCCACATAAGCTGGTCCGGAAATCCAGTTGAAAGTCTGAAAGTCCCAGTTCGTATTGTCGAAGACGAAATACTCGAAGAAAGGAATTCCGATCTCCGCGTGGTCGTCCGTTTGCGCCGCCGGCGGCGGTGGTGGAGAGATGGTTGACGGCCAGCCATCGGCTTCTCCGCCCCGCTCAAAAGGTGGGTAATAGCCCGGCTGGTGCACCATCTGATCAGGGCCAGTCCACAAATTCCTAACTGCCTCGACCTGCTCAGCCGTAAGACAGTTCGGAGGCATTTGCGAACCTTCGCACAGGAGCTCTGCGGGATCAAAGTGGCAGCGTCGGGGATTGTTCAGGACGCCATCCACTACCCCATCAAGGGCGTCGCAGGCTGCATTGACCGCGTTGCCGAGAAGCGTATCCTGCGTCGTGAACACAGTGCTGGCAGGGTTGTTGAACATCTGCCACACGACCCACAGATTGCCACCGACATGATGGTGCGTGTAGTAGGCCACCGGATCACCGGCAACGATACCGTCGTAATCGCTCGAGAAGCGTTGCGCCTCCATCAGGGCTTGTCGTCCGCCGGTTGAACAGCCGGTGAAGTAGGAGCGCTTCGGATCCTTGCCGTAGAAGGCAGATGCAATCTGCTTGCCGATGACGGTCATCAGATGGATCGAGCGATATCCGAAGTCGATAATCTTATCCGGGTGTCCGAGCGCAAAGGATGCATCATAACTGGACGATCCAACGTGGCCAGTGTCCGTACCGACGGTGGCGTACCCGAGTGACAGCCCTGGCGCAATTGCACTGTAAGGGATCGATCCCGCGTAACCGCCGTTTCCGACGCCCTCGAACCTCCCGTTCCAGATGGAGGATGGCATCCACACTTCGATTCCGATCTCGGAATCGCTGGTCGGCGTCAGCGTGGCTGCCACACGACAGAATGCGGGCATGTTTGCAAAGACCTCACCGTCAGGCGCGGTATAGGTGCCCGCGGGTATCGACTGGGCTGCCGTGATCGTAGTGTATGTCAGCTTAAGGTAGGCCAGACTCTCGCATGTCACTGCCGCAGCCTGAGCGACGGCGAATGCCGCAAAAATAAGCGCCACGCATGTCTTAGGCAGGGACATACTGCGTCCTTTCCTTCGTGGCATCATTATATCGTCAGTGCAAATGTGGCCGGCACAGCTGCAATTTATTGCAGACGCGATGCAAGAAGGACTTTTTTGCAGGAAGTGGCGAGTCTTTTATTCGGTTGATGGGTTATGACGAGTTGGAAGATAGTAGGTGCGTCGCGACCTGCGTCAGAGTAGCTCACCTCGTCTACCCGCCAATTCCGTAAGAAGGAGAATCGTTATGAAAGCCACCCCCAGGATTTTGTTTCTTCTCGCCGCCGCGCTCGCGGCCACTGCCGCTCACGCCCAATACGGAAGCACTCCAATCAAGCACGTTATCGTGATCTTTCAGGAAAACCGAACGCCCGACAATCTCTTTCAGGGGTTATGCACCGCCAACGGTGGCGTACCTGGATGTAGCGCGTCAGGCATTGGGGGAAAATATGAGATCGTATCGAGCTATGTGAATGCCGATGGCCAGACAGTGCCATTAACCCCGGTCGGACTGGCTACCAATTTTGATCTGGACCACAGCCACGGCGGACCGAAGCTCAACGGAACTATCAGCGGGTGGAATTTCGAGTTCCAAAACCAGGGCATCAGCGGCAAACCCGGAGTCATCGTTCCGCAAGTCTGCGGGGCGAACATCTTTGGCTGCGTGGTTCCGGCCGACAACTATTCGCAGTTCATGTATGTGTACAACACCCCGGTAACGAATAGCAACGGGAGCAACGGTGGCCTTCTCGATCCCTATATCACATTAGCAACGACCTATGGTTGGGCCAACCGAATGTTTCAGACTAACCAGGGCCCAAGTTATCCAGCGCATCAATTTATTTTCGGTGCTACTTCGGCGCCAAACGCAGAAGACGATCCGCTAGGCATCTTTGTCTCCGAGAACGCTCCCAATACAGACTATGGCTGTGGCTCGGGCAACTCGGTGCAACTGATCAGGCCGAACGGGAACGGCGCGCCGCCCTATGGCACGGAGACCCCCGGCGACGAAACCGTGCAATGCTTTACGCGCAATGCCATGGACTACCTGTTTAGTCAGCCCAGTCCTCAAATCACCTGGACCTACTATGCTCAAGGGCAGACTAGTCTGTGGGTAGCGCCGAACTCGCTTTCGAATATCTGCATACCCCAGTCGGGCGTGTGCACCGGCCCAGACTGGACGAAAGGCGAGTCAAACGGTTTTGTCGACCCTCTGCCGCCGGATGTATTGAACGACATCTCTAACTGCGCGCTTTCGCAAGTAAGTTGGATCACTCCAGCCGGACAGTATTCCGACCATCCGATCAATAGTGGCCAAGGACCGTCGTGGGTGGCGGCCATTGTCAACGCCATTGGAACGAATACATCTTGCGACGACGGTACTGGCTACTGGAAAGACACGGTCATATTCATTACCTGGGACGATTGGGGAGGTTGGTACGACCACGCGCGGCCCGTTTTCCAGACCGGCGCGAATCAAAACGACTATCAACTCGGCTTTCGCGTCCCGCTGGTGGTGGTTTCGGCTTACTCGACCAAGTCCGGGTATATCAGCAACTCGGAATACGATTTTGGCAGCATCCTAAAGGGTATTGAGGGTATTTTTGGCCTTGGCAATCTCGGCTTTGCCGATTTGCGAGCGACGAACGATCTCCACGACTTCTTCAACTTCCATCAGGCTCCAACTGCGTACAAAACGATTCCGGCCCCACTGGAGGGAAGCTTCTTTATCAAGAATGACGAAGTTGAAATAGATCCGCCGGATAGCGACTAGGAGGCCGCGGAAAAAAGTCGAAACTCGACTCCCAGGCCCTGAAGGGGCGATTGCACGGGCGGCTTACCAGGACTTCCTCGCGCTGTGGAAGGACGCCGACCCGGATGTTCCCATCCTGAAGGAAGCCAAGGCGGAGTACGCGAAACTGCAGTAGCTGGGCAACGTTTTTTCTTCGCCGCTTGCTGTTTATCGCCTTCGGTAAACCCTCTCAGAAGGATTGATATAAACTTGCTCGGGTGATTTTGGTTGATCGCCAGTAACGATCGCCAAATGTGATCGCCAATCGAACCTGGCATAAACTTTCAGCGTGCCGCACAGTTTCACTGCAAGTACAGACGGCGGAACGGCCTATGTCGTCCGCGCGGCGCCACCACCTAGGAGCAGAACAGATGAGGCTGATTCGCCCATTTCTTGCCGTGATTTTCGTCGCGCTTTGTCCGCTGGTCGTCAGCGCTCAGGCTTCGCACCCTTTGCTGCAGCGGCCAACGTTCAACGGCAATCTGATTGTTTTTTCTTACGCTGGCGATTTGTGGACCGTAGACCGTAATGGCGGCCACGCCTCTCGTCTGACGACGGGCACGGGCATTGAGACCGACCCGGTCTTCTCGCCCGACGGCAGCCTGATCGCCTTCACGGGCGAATACGACGGCAATACGGATGTCTTTGTCGTCCCGGCAACCGGCGGAGTTCCGAAGCGCCTCACCTACCATCCGGCTGCGGATTCTGCGGTGGCATGGACGCCGGACGGTAAGTTCGTGATCTTCCGTTCGAACCGCGAAAGTGGCAGCCCGCGTTATACGCGGCTGTTCAAGGTTTCGCTGAACGGCGGGCTAGCCACCGCGCTGCCGCTGCCGATGGCTTTCTCCGGCAAGTTTTCTGCGGACGGAAAATACTTTGCCTACTCGCCGGTGGGCGGCGCGTCACCCTTCAATTATTCCACCTATGTGGCATGGAGAAACTATCGCGGCGGATTGGCAAGCTCGGTTTGGATCGCCGACATGGCGACGCTGGACGTGGTGAAAGTCCCGCGGGAACGGTCGAATGACTTCAATCCTGTCTGGGTAGACAAGCAGGTCTATTTTCTTTCCGACCGCAACGGGCCGATATCGCTGTTTCGCTTCGACCCGGCGACGAAAGCTGTAACCGAGGTGGTGAAGAACGACGGCGCGGATATTCGTTCGGCGAGCGCGGGGCCGGGAGGCATCGTCTACGACCGTTTCGGCGAGCTGTTCCTGTATGACACGGCGAGTGGCCAGACCCACGCGATCAGCGTGGACGTGAGCGCCGACCTGCCCGAGGTGCGGGCGCGTATTTCGCCGGCAGATCGCGATATTCAGAACTATGGCATCTCGCCCACCGGGCTGCGCGCGGTGTTTGAGGCGCACGGCGACATCCTCACCGTCCCCGCTAAAGAAAGCACGACACGGGATATCACCAGTACTCCGGGGGTGATGGAGCGCGAGCCGGCGTGGTCGCCCGATGGACAGAGCATTGCGTATTTCTCCGATGAGTCGGGCCAGTATGCATTGCACATCAGCAGCCAGACCGGTGCTGGCGAGGTGAAGAAGTTTCCGCTGGCGAACGAAGCGACATATTATTTCCAGCCGACATGGTCGCCGGACTCAAAGCTGATTGCTTTTCACGACAACAAGATGGAGGTCTGGCTGCTGGACACGGTGACGGGCAAGGCCACGGTCATCGACAAGGCCGTGGTCGACGATGGGGACTACGACGCCGCCTGGTCGCCGGACTCAAAGTGGCTCGCGTATACGCAAAGCGTGTCGAACCGGTTTCATGCGCTCTTCCTGTGCTCCGTCGCCTCGGGCAAGAGCACGCGTGTCACCGATGGCATGAGCGATGTTCGCTTCCCCGCATTTGACCGCGGCGGGCAGTATCTCTACTTCACGGAAAGCACGAATTACGGAACGTCCACGAGCGGGTTGGACATGAGCAGCGACGCCTTTAGCGTGACGCGCAGCGTATACGGGCTGGCGCTCGGGGCGGACACGGTTTCTCCCGTGGCTCCGCAAAGCGAAGACGAGAAGGCGCCCGGCGCAAAGGATGACAAAGATAAAGATAAAGATAAAGACAAAGACAAAGATAAGGACGCAAAGGACAAGAAGGACTCCGGCGATGAGCACGCCGATAAAGACGAACCCGATGCGGCAAAGAAATCGGATGAGGCAGGCAAGCGAGGGAAACCGGAAAAGCCCGAGAAGCCAAAGCCGGTGAAGATCGATCTCGAACATCTGGAGGATCGCGCCGCGACGCTTCCGTTGCCTCCAACCAGCTATACCGGTCTGGCGGCGGGCAAGGAAGGCGTGCTTTATCTGCTCGAAGGTGGAGGAAGATTCCAGGCAGAACGCGGCCAGACGCTGACCCGCTTCGTGCTGAAGACGAAGAAATCGGAAAAGCTGGCCGAGCACATTGCGGGATTTGATCTTTCATTCGACGGGGAGAAGATGCTGCTGGAGATAGGACGCGAGGAGGCAGACGGCGCGCCGCCGGGCTCCGGTCCAGCGCCAACGTTTGTTATCGCTCCCGCCGATGCGCCCGTCAAACCAGGCGAGGGAAAGCTGGACTTGTCGAAGATGGAAGTGCGCGTGGATCCGCGCGCCGAGTGGCGGCAGATGTTTCACGAGATATGGCAGATCGAGCGCAGCTTCTTTTACGATCCGCACTATCACGGTGTGGACACGGTTGCGGCAGAAGCAAAGTACAGGCCCTATCTGGACGAGGTGGGCTCGCGCGGCGATCTGAATTATCTTTTCCAGGAAATGCTTGGCGACTTCTCGATCGGCCATCTGCGCGGCTTGGGAGGAACGATTCCCCACCCGAATCGCGTACCCGGCGGTCTGCTCGGCGCCGAGTATGAGATCGTCAACGGTCGGTACCGGATAGAGAAAATCTATACGGGCGAGCACTGGAATCCGCGGGCGCATGCCCCGCTAGCGGAGCCGGGAGTGAAAGTCAAAGAAGGGGATTTCATCCTTGCCATCGGTGGCAAGGACCTGAGCGCCTCGGATGACATTCAGCGTCTGCTGGAGGGCACGGCGGGAACGCAGGTGGTGCTGAAGATCTCGAGCGATGCGAGCGGCAACAACAAAGATGCGCACGAGGTTACGGTGACGCCGATCCCCGATGAGCTCAGTCTGCGCAACCTGGCGTGGATCGAGGCAAACCGGCGCAAGGTGCAGGAGCTGAGCGGCGGAAAGCTGGCCTACATCTATCTGCCGGACACGGCTCTGGGCGGTCTGACAAACTTCAACCGTTATTACTTCGCGCAGCTCGACAAGCAGGGGGCGGTGATTGACGAGCGCTTCAACAGCGGTGGGCAGGCGGCGGACTATATCATCCACGCCATGCAGCGCACCCTGATGAGCTGGTGGGCTCCCCGCTACGGAGCGATCTACCGCACTCCGCAGGCCTCAATCCTGGGACCAAAGGTGATGATCACCAATGAATTCTCCGGATCTGGCGGCGACGCGATGCCGTGGTACTTCCGTGAAGCGCAACTGGGTCCGCTGGTGGGCAAGCGCACCTGGGGTGGACTGGTCGGAATCGGCGGCATCCCGGTACTGATGGATGGCGGCCAGGTCACCTCACCCAGCTTTGGATTCTTCAATCCGCAGGGTCAATGGGATGTGGAGAACCACGGCGTGCAACCGGATTACGAAGTGGACATGGAACCAAAAGCGGTCAGCGAAGGGCATGATCCGCAGCTTGAAAAAGCCGTGAGTCTGGCGCTCGACGAACTGGCCAAGCACCCTGCGCCGGAACCGCATAAGCCCGACTATCCAAACTACAACCGGCATGGGGCGCAGTAATTCGAGAATGTGGGTTGGAGGTACAGAATCGGGCGAAGCAGACCGAAAACCCGGTGTATAATTCCGTCCGCTTCGGTAACGACCCAAGCCCCCCCAGAAGCTGACATTCGGGTACCCGAAGCGGCGAGATTGCGAGAGTCAAAGGGCATGCCTTGTTTTCGAGGGCACTCGATTGCCAACGCCACGAGATCTCAAGATTGGAAGATAGGCCGTATCTGTAACGAAGGGTGCGGGAGTACAAGAATCAACCTAAGATCCCGGTAGGTGGATGTTATGTCTGACGAGAGTGAATTTGGTGATGCGGATTACCCGGTGGCATGGCGCGACGCGGATCGCCGGTCCCTGAGTGGTCAGGGATGGTATTTGTGTTTCATCCGCATCGAACTGGTGCTGGCCTGTGCAGTAGCGTTGGCTAGCGATCTCTGGGAGCCACCGGAAAGTGGGCGGATCGCGTGGGTGGTATTCGGGTGGCTCCTGACCATGATGTTCGTGCAAGTTTTCTCACGCATAAAGCATCATGACGCCAAATGGTTTGGGAAACGCGCTCTGGCCGAAAGCCTAAAAACTCTAACATGGCGATACATGATGAAGGTACACCCGTTTGATCAGGACGAACAGGACGACGACCCGGCCGACAAGCTGGCCAACAATGAATGGAACAAAATCGCCGCCCAACTGCTGAAGGAGTCCGATAAGAGACATGGCAGAGATGAAAAGATAACCGATATCGAGAAGGCAGGAGATAGCACAGACGTAACGATAACCCCGCGTATGGTTGCGGTTAGGAAGCTGGAATGGAAAAAGCGCCGGGCTGTGTACATAGTCGACCGTCTGGTCAACCAGATTGTCTGGTATGCACTCAAATCCAACTCCAACGACAACTGGGCCGAGATATGCTTGTGTTTATCATTTATCGTTGAGGTTATCGCCGCAGCGATCGCATTGAGACTCGCCCACGTCACCTGGATGATGTGGCTATTTCCGAATCGGCATATTAACTTTGTTCCGTTTCTCACCACGATCGCTGCTTCGATCATCGCCTTCGCGCAGGCGAAAAGATTTGATGAGCTTAAGGAAAGCTACCGCATGGCGTGCGAGGAACTTGTTCAGATCGTGCGGGACTGGGTGATCCCAGCCGATGCGCAGGATGACTTCATTGAAGGCGTGCTGATTGCAGAAAACGCCATCTCGCGTGAGCACACTATGTGGGCAGCGAAGAGTCCTTCGTCTCTGTTGTGGCGGGCACCCTTGGGTCCGGAGATTCGGGAACGGGCTCAGGCTCCCCATGATCAGTAGCGGATATGCTCTTTGAGTACTACGAAATTCCAAGACCGACCGCGTCCGCCTTATTGAGGGTCTGGTGATACCCTCTGCTTCAGGGGAAAGGAGAAGCTACCCAGATGGCCTACGACGTGTTTATCAGTTACGCGTCCAAGGACAAGGCGGCAGCCAATGCCGCCTGCGCCGTCCTAGAGGCCAGAAATATCCGTTGCTGGATCGCTCCGCGCGACGTCCAGCCCGGTCAACCCTACGGTGAAGCGATCATCGATGCCATCCATGGCTGCCGGCTAATGGTGCTGGTCTTTTCTTCAAACGCCAACGCTTCCGGGCACATCCCGAAAGAAGTCGAGCGGGCTGTCAGTTGTGGCGTGCCGATTATCCCGTTACGCATTGAGGACGTGATCCCGGCGAAGTCTCTTGATTACTTCATCGGGTCCGTGCACTGGCTGGACGCCATGACACTCCCGCTCGAACAACACCTCGCCGATCTGGCCGACACGATTGACAAGATTATGCCGGGTCGACCCGCCGGGCACTCCGCTGTGCCCGATTCAGGTATAACCGCAGCGTCCTCCAGGACGTCGTTTAAGGCGAAGCCGCTTGCTCCCCCGGCCGAAAAGCGAGTGTTGCTGGAAAACATAGATGTCGTGCCGGAGAAATATCGAGAGAGAGCCCAGGCTCCTGTAGTCGCGGTTAACCCTCTGCAGAAAACCGTGGTCGAGGCCGCGTGCGAGAAGCCACAGGCGGTACAACTGGCCGGGCAGCAGGGCGGATCGAAGGATTATCCGATACCAGCGTCCTTCATGGCGAGGGTGCGGGATCCTAAGTTCTGGTCATCCCGCAATGGCATCATTGCCGCAGGTGTGACGATCGCCGTCCTGGCGGTTGGCATGGCTATTGCGATCTGGCCGAAGTCGAACTCAGGAAATGCGCCTGTTGCAAGTATGGAATCGCAGACGGGCTCCGGAGGTGCATCGTCATCACCTGTGCAGGACGCCCAAAAGCAACCGACGCAAGAATCGGGGCAATCGGGCAATCAAGCAGCCCCGGCCACCCAGGGACAATCGGCGGCAGTGGACTCCGGAACAGTCGCACAGAGGACGACTCGCAAAGCGGCGTCTCCGCGAGCGCTACACTCCGGTCCGAAGGCAGGGTTTAGTATTTTTGTCCGGCATCGCCATTTGAATGTCTTTGGGGGAGTGGGATCCGTCTTCGGGCATCCCAGTAACAACGTGATTTTTTCCAGTGGACAGTTGACCGTACTCTCGTCGGGCTCGATCACCTATCAATGCGTTGCCTCTCCGAGTCCCAGGGGGTGTGAACCTCCGATCTCAGTGCCAAGGAGCAACATTAAATCAGCCAATCTGACTTCTGATGGAGCGCTTCGTATCACGACGTTCGGCCAGGGCAGTTACGATTTTTTTGGCGAGCATTCTGCGCTGGTCCACGCCCGGGACACAATTCTCTCTGCCGCGCGGTAAAAACTTGGTGCCGGTCGCTTTGCTTTCCAGAAGCTTCCACTATAATTGCGCGAACGCATGGCCCTTACCTCTGGCACGAAACTAGGTCCCTACGAAATCCTTGCTCCGCTCGGCGCGGGCGGCATGGGGGAAGTTTATCGCACCCGCGATACCCGGCTCGGCCGCGAGGTCGCGCTGAAAGTTCTGCCGGAATCTTTTTCGCGCGATGCCGACCGGCTGCGGCGCTTTGAGCAAGAGGCGCGCGCGGTGGCTGCACTCAATCATCCCAACATTCTCGCCATACACGATATTGGGGAGCAAGGTGGATCGCCCTTCATTGTCTCTGAACTTCTGGAGGGCACGAGCCTGCGCGCTGAGCTGGAACACGGCCCACTGCCGCCGCGCAAGGCTTCCGATTATGCGGCGCAGATCGCCCAGGGACTGGCGGCGGCCCACGACAAGGGCATCGTCCACCGCGACCTGAAGCCGGAGAACATTTTTCTCACCAAAGAAGGCCGGGTTAAGATTCTCGATTTCGGCCTGGCGAAACTGGCGCCGAGCCCTCGTGGAGCAAAGAATGAATCGGATGGCCTCACCCTCACCAGTTCGCCGACGGAAGCGGGCATGGTCATGGGCACTGCGGGCTATATGGCGCCGGAGCAGGTGCGCGGTTCTGCCGTCGACTCTCGCACCGACATTTTCGCTTTTGGAGCAGTGCTCTACGAGATGATCTCCGGCAAGCGCGCCTTCCGCCGCGACACTGCCGCCGAGACCATGACCGCGATCCTGAAAGAAGATCCGCCGGAACTCAGCAACATGGATCATCCGGTGTCGCCGGGACTGGAGCGCATCGTGCGCCGCTGCCTGGAGAAGCAACCCGAGCAGCGTTTCCAATCCGCAAAAGATCTTGCCTTCGCGCTGGAGGCTTTGAGTGGGACGACTTCGAGGACAGCGGCGAATGTGGCGATCAAGGATGGGTTTGAGATGGATGCGACCGGAACGCGCCGCTGGTTTGCATTCGCTGCAGTAGCCGCGCTCTGCCTCGCTTTGGGAGCCGCCGTCGCCTGGTACTTGCGCCCTGCGCCTGCGCCGCCGCCCACGTTTACACGAGTGTCGTACCATCGCGGCGAGGTCATTCGAGGCCGATTTGCGCCGGACACGAAAACTGTCTTCTACAGCGCCAAATTCAGCGGAGGAGCGCCCGACACTTACAGTATTCGTGAGGACTACCCGGCATCGACGCCGGCGGGTCTGGGCGGGGCTTTGCTGCTGGCAATCTCACGGCAGGGTCAAATGGCAGTCCTGATGCGGCCCGCATATTTCGCCCACTATGAATGGGGCGGTACGCTGGCTACTTCTCCTCTGGGAGGCAGTGCGCCTCGTGAGCTGCTGGAGCATGTCTTCGATGCTGACTGGGGACCAGACGGAAACGAACTCGCAGTGCTCGATCGTGCCAACGATAAGTGGCGCTTGCAATATCCCATCGGAAAGGTGCTGCTCGAAGGCGAAGGCTGGATGAGCGATATGCGAGTTTCTCCCGATGGAAAACAGGTGGCGCTGTTTCGGCACCCGCCGAATCCGGATGACCGAGGCGATCTTGTCTTGGTTGACCGATCCGGACAGTTGCGAACCATATCGACCGGATGGGAATCGCTGGAGGGCCTGGCGTGGGCGCCATCGGGGAAAGAGATATGGTTCTCGGCCGCCGAATCCGGGGAACAGTGGTGCATCCATGCCGTCACCTTGTCGGGCAAGCAAAGAACTGTGTATTGCGGCACGGCGCCGACGCGCATCCTCGACATCGCGTCGTCGGGTCGCGCCCTGGTTTCGACGGAAGAAGCCCGTGGGACGATGGCGCTGGTGGAGCACGGGTCCAATCAAGAACGCGACCTGAGCTGGCTCTCCTACAGTTGGGGTCCCCGGCTGTCGCGGGACGGAAGTGAAGTGTTGTTCACCGATTTATCCGAACAGTCGGGCAACGACTATTCGGTGTATGTGCGGAAGAGCGACGGCTCTCCCGCGGTTCGCCTCACCGGAGGCGGATATGCCACCGACATCACTTCCGACGGAAAATGGGCGATCGTAATCCTTCCGGACGATCCCGCGCGCCGCGTCCAGATTGTTCCGGTGGGACCGGGGCAGGCGCGGGTGTTGCACTGGGACGGGATGCAGCCGCGATGGGCCCAATGGTTTCCGGATGGACATCGTATTCTGCTGCTCGCCGACCAGTCCGGCCAGGCCGAGGCTGTCTACCTCACGGATGTGGATGGCTCGACACCAAAACAATTGTCTCCGGGAGGCGCTCCGTGGGGAGCGGTTGCGCCGGACGGCAATTCACTCCTTGTTTATCAGAATGGCGCCGTAGTCGTCCGTTCTATGTCGGACGGTACCTCCAAGCCGATCCCCGGTGTTCAGGCTGCGGAACAACCGATCGGGTGGGCGGACTCGAAGCATGTATTTGTGCAGGCAACCACCGCTACCGGCGTCAGCATTTATAAGGTCGACGTAGAGTCCGGCCGGCGTGAACCGTGGCAGACCATAACGCCAAAAGACGCAGTGGGTCTAAGGCCGATGATCACTCCAACCGCCATTACGGCGGATGGGCGGTGGATGGCGTTCAGTTGCCGCACGCAACTTGGGCAACTTTACCGTAGCGACACGCTGAAATAGTGGCGGGCCCGGCGGCTTCCGCCGAAACGAAGTTGGCGCTCCCGGCAAGATGGGCGCGCGCCACTACTTGCGGTAACGCTGGGTCAATTGCTGGAAGCGCGGGTCGGTGCGTAGTGAAGCGAAGTATGGACTGGCATCGAGAGCGGCAAAATCGTGGAATCCTAATTCGAAGGCTTTTTGTAGAGTGGCGAGAGCTTTCTCTTTATCGCCGCGAGCTGCATACGCCGCACCCAGCCAGAAATAGTTGATGCCCGCCGGGCGAGCGCTCTTTGATAGGGCGGCCAACGCTTTGTCGTAGTCTCCTTGCGCCAGATAGACTTGCCCCAGCCCCATGTCCGGGAAGGAGTCCGCCGGGTCTGTCCGCGAGTGCTCGAAGGCGGCAATTGCCTCCGCGTAGCGCTGCTGGAACATAAGGGCACGACCCAAGTGATAGTAGGTTTTAGGGTACAGCGCCGGCTCCAAACGCAGGGATTCCCGCGCGGCCTTCTCGGCGCCGACAGCGTCCGGCGGCTGTTCGTACCCCAGCGCCCACGAAAGCAGATCCCAAGCGTAGCTATTTTCCGGATCCAACTCGGTAGCAGTGCGGAACTCCCGCGCTGCTCCCGGATAGTCGTACTTATCGGCACTGACCGTTCCCAGTGCCATATGGGTTTCAGCCAATTGCGGGTCGATGGCCAGGGCGCGCTGGGCGAATTGCTCGGCACGCTGCAGATGAGAAGGATTCGCGTCGAGATTCCGATAGATCTGCCCTTCGACAAATGACAGCCCGGCCAGAGCTAGAGGGTAATCCGGGTCCGACTGGAGAGCTTCCTCAAAATCCCGGCGCGCCGCTTCCACCTTATCGCGCCGGTCGGAAAACTGGACCAACGCGTGACCTCGCAGGTAGGCGTCGTAGGCTTGAGGGTTCTGCGTATAACGATGCTGAATGGCCTGGTGTTCCTGCGGACTGAGCTTGAGGTTTAGCGACCCCGCAATCTTCAGGGCGGTTTGTTCCTGCAGAGAAAATACGTCTTTCATTTCTCCGACGAAATCGTCGGCCCACACCTGGAAGCCGGTGGTGGAGTCGATCAAATGCACGTTGATTCTCACCTGATCGCCCGCTTTCCGTACACTTCCCTCGAGCAGGTAGCGGACGCCGAGCGCTCTGCCGATCTCCGTGGCACTCTTGTCAGTTGCTTTCAGCGAATAGACAGAAGAATGCGAAGCCACGTCGATCGCCTGAATCTTCGAGAGCTTGGTGGTGATTTCATCGGTCATTCCGTCGCTGAAGTAAGCGCTGTCCGGCTCCGCGCTCAGATTTTGCAGCGGAAGGACGGCAACCGACGGCTTGGCGGCGACGGCCGCGGATTGTGCCGGAGAATGTTTCTCATACCACGTGATCCCTGCAATCACCATCAGCAAAGCTAGTATTGCCGCGGCGGCGAAGACAGTTCGACGCTTCGATCCTGGACGCGCCTGGGTCTCTGTGTCGGAGGAAGTGGAAGATGTTCGCCCCGATTCCGCGCCTCGCTGGACGCGCTTCAAATCCGCGCGCAGTTCGGCTGCGGACTGGTAGCGCAGCTCGCGGTCTTTTTCCAGCGATTTTTCGAGGACGTGCTCGAACCCGGCGGGCAGCGCCGGATTCAACCGCAGCGCCGAAGAGGGCGCGCGATTCATGATGCCGTCGAAGATCACCCCCGTACTCTCACCAGCAAAGGGCAACGCGCCGGTCGCCATCTCGTAGAGGACGACTCCGAATGAGAACAAGTCCGTACGTGTGTCCAGTTCTTTGCCTCTGACCTGCTCCGGCGACATGTATGCCACCGTCCCGATCGTGGAACCGGGGCTGGTAAGATGCTGGTCTTTGAGCTTGGCATCGACAGCAGTCATCGTGTTCGAGGATGCGATCTGGCTTGGCGAACCGGCCCTGGGCGTGACCTTCGCCAGTCCGAAATCCAGAACTTTGGCATGGCCGCGTTCGGTGACAAAAATATTGGCGGGCTTGATGTCGCGGTGAACGATTCCCTTGGAGTGGGCGGCGTCGAGCGCGTCGGCAATTTCGATGCCGAGCGAGAGCAGAGTTTCAATTTCCAGCGGATGCCCCGCTATGCGGTGTTTCAGCGTTGCCCCATCCAGAAACTCCATGGCGATGAATGCTTGTCCGCCCTCCTCTCCAATGTCATAAATCGTGCAGATGTTGGGATGGTTCAGAGCGGATGCGGCTTGAGCTTCGCGCTGAAAGCGGGCGAGCGTCTGAGAGTCGCGGGCAACGTCTTCAGGCAGGAACTTAAGGGCGACAAAGCGATGCAGGCGTGTGTCCTCGGCCTGGTAGACGACACCCATTCCACCGCCGCCCAATTTCTCGACGATGCGGTAGTGGGAGATGGTTTGACCAATCATGATTATTGAGGTGCCATCTTAAGAGGGCAGGTAGGGCAAGTCAACATCGCAAGCGTGACGCGCCTGCTCGCGACAAAACGCCAAAGGCGAAGACAGCTCCAGTTTATACGGGACTGCATGATGGGCCCCTTCAGCACCATCGCGGGACATATATAATGGCGCAACGGATGGCCCTCACTTCTGGCACAAAACTAGGACCCTACGAAATCGTCGCTCCACTCGGTGCCGGCGGCATGGGAGAAGTATATCGCGCAAAAGATACGCGCCTCGGGCGCGATGTTGCGCTGAAGATTCTTCCCGAGTCGTTTGCCCGCGAAGCCGATCGACTGCGTCGTTTCGAGCAGGAGGCGCGGGCAGTGGCCGCGCTCAATCATCCCAATATTCTCGCTGTGTTTGATATCGGCCAGCACGAGGGCTCGCCGTTTCTGGTCTCCGAGCTTCTGGAGGGCGATACCTTGCGCGCGGCGCTGGACGGCGGCGCCCTGCCTCAGCGCAAAACTATCGAGTATGGAGTGCAGATCGCACACGGACTGGCGGCGGCGCACGAAAAGGGAATTGTCCATCGCGATTTGAAACCCGAAAATATTTTCATCACCAAAGACGGGCGCATCAAGATTTTGGATTTCGGCTTGGCGAAGCTGGCGCAGTTGGCGGGGTCCGATTCGCAGGAAATCACTCTTACCACTCTGAACACCGCGGTGGGCGTGGTCATGGGCACTGCAAGCTACATGGCGCCGGAGCAGGTACGCGGTGAGGGTGCCGATCCGCGCACCGATATCTTCGCATTTGGCGCCGTGCTCTACGAAATGCTTTCCGGCGTGCGCGCCTTCCGCCGCGACACCACGGCTGAAACCATGACCGCGGTTTTGAAGGACGACCCGCCCGAGTTATCGAGTTCGGTTCGCCTGGTTTCTCCCGCGCTCGAGCGCATTGTGCGACGGTGCCTGGAGAAAAGTCCGGATCAGCGTTTCCAGTCGGCGCGAGATCTATCGTTTGCACTCGGCGCGCTCTCCGGAACCGAGACCAGCAGTGTGGTTCGTGCCACGGCAGCGCCTCGCCGAATGCCGCTCCTGCTCTGGCTCGCCGCGGCATTGGCGCTGGTGGCGGTCGCTGCAGCGACGTGGTTTGTGGCGCGGCGTCCGCAGCCGACGACTCGCATGCAGTTCGCGCTGGCCGTTCCCGATGAAATGAGCATCAGCCACATGGCGCTGTCGCGCGATGGCTCCATGCTGGCGTTTGTGTCGCCGGAAGAAAACTCCGCCTTGCCCATGCTCTACGTGCAGCGCGTCGGCTCGTCCAGCGTCACGCTGCTGCCTGGCACTCAGGGCGCAAGTTATCCCTTCTGGTCGCCCGATGGTGCTTATGTCGGATTTTTTGCCAACGGCAAGTTGCAGAAAATGGCGATCTCTGGGGGCACGCCGCAGGTGCTCGCTACCGTTTTGGCTGGACGTGGCGGCAGTTGGGGAAGCAAAGGTGTAATCATCTATTCCCCGAGCGCCGAAAGTCCGATGTGGCGCATTAATGCCGATGGGACGGGGGCGGCGCCGACCACCCAGGGCATTGGAACGGCGGAACATCAATCCCACCGCTGGCCGGTTTTTATGGCCGACGGCAAACACTTCCTATTCTGGAGCGGCAACTTCTCGAACTCCAGCAACGATCGCTTCAGCGGCATCTACCTGGGTTCTCTCGATGACAAGGGCAGAAAGCTTGTTACCCTATGTCATTCGAGTTTCGGCTACGATGCCCACAACTTGTATTATGCGGATGACCAAAGGCAGCTGGTCAGTGTCGCTTTTGACGCATCCTCGGGCACAGTTTCGGGAAGCACGAACGTAGTCGCGAATGTCGTCGGATTTCAGCCGTCCACTTATTGGTCGGCTTTCGCGGTCGCGCAGAATGGCACGCTGATCTACAACACCAGCATCGGGGCAGCGCAGTCCGCGCTTACATGGATGGACCGGTCGGGCAAAGAACTGGGCCGCGTCGGCGATCCCGCCATCATGGACAACCCCACGCTTTCGCCCGACGGCAGCCGTGTGGCGGTGGATATCAGCGACGAGAAGGCGAATAACGTAGATATCTGGATCGAAAGCACGACCGGAGCCGGCAACTCGCGCTTCACTTTCGACCCGTCGGAAGAAGTGGCGGGTGTATGGTCGCGAGATGGAAAAATTGTGGCTTACCGCATGGCTGACGCCGACGGCGCGAGTCTTTACTTAAAGCCAGCGACTGGGCTGGAGCGCGAGCGTAAGAGATACACCATCCCCACATCCTCGATGGACGACATTATTCCCAATTCCTGGCCTTTGGACGACCAGCAGATTCTGTGTACTCGCCAGGCTTCGTCCGGCGAATATCTGATATTACTGCCCGTAGCCGGCGGAGAGCCGACCCGGTTTCTTACCAGCCAAGGCAGCGAGACAAATGGACAGATTTCTCCCGATGGTAAATGGGTGGCGTATGCCTCCGATGAGTCCGGCAACTGGGAGATTTACGTCACCTCGTTCCCGGGCGCGGCGGGGAAATGGCAGGTGTCCCGCGGCGGGGGCTCCGAGCCACGGTGGCGCGGAGACGGAAAGGAAATCTTCTACATCGCACCCAACGGAATGCTGATGGCAGTGGCGGTCAACGGTGAAAGTATTTTCGCGACCGGGACGCCCGCGCTTCTGTTCCAGATCCGCGGCCGCGCGCCTATTTCCAGCACCGACGTTTTTACTTATGACGTCGCCAAAGATGGCGAGCGCTTTCTGGTGAATCGTTACGTGAAACCCGAACACGTTGCGCCGCTGACCATCTTGCTGAACGCCGCGGCTGGCAAGTCATCGCCGTAGGCCATAGATTATGGAGCGCCGGGCGTCCCCGCCTGGCCACTCCGAACCCGAGCCTTGTAGGCAAGAGCCGCAGTTTCGCAGGCTGAGAATGGGAGAGATGCACAAATGATAACGAAATTTCTGCCGGCTGCGGTGTTCGTCCTGGCGGCAATGCTATTGCAATCACTCGCTGCTTCCGACAGCAAAGGTGCAGAGGATCAAGCTTCCTGGCAAAACGATCTGCTCGCCTGGCGCGCGCAGCGTGCAACCAACCTTCAGGCTCCCGAAGGCTGGCTTTCTTTGATCGCCCTTGGGTGGCTGAAGGAAGGCGACAACAGTTTTGGGTCCGCTGAAGACAGCCGCGTTCAGATCACAGGCAAGGCGCCGGCGCACATCGCGATCGTGCGCTTGAACAAAGAAACAGGCGGGCTGCGCTTGCTGCCGCCAGTAGAGGGTTTCCCGAAAGACCTTCTAGTCGATGGTCAACCGGCGAAGGAGCAGGCTCTGGTTCCGGACGATGGCGACAAACCCTCGAAGCTGACGATCGGCACGCTCACCATCATCGTGATTCATCGCGACGAGCAATTCGCGCTGCGCGTCAAGGATCTCGAAGCTCCCACCCGCGTCGGCTTCCATGGATTGCGCTGGTATGCGCCGAATGCCGCCTACCGCGTGCAAGCGCGCTGGATCCCATACAACCCGCCCAAAGTGCTCGACATCCCAACCGTCCTCGGTACCACCACCCACATGCCCGCGCCGGGCGTAGCCGAATTCACCGTCGACGGACAAGTTCTCCGGCTCGAGCCCGTGCTCGAAGATCCGAAGGCAACCGATCTTTTTTTTATTCTGCGTGACACCACCAGCAAAACCACGACCTACGGCGCCGGACGCTTTCTCTACACTGAGCTTCCCGACCATGGCGTCGGCCAGCCCGGCAAAGTCTGGCTCGATTTCAATCGACTGGTGAACCCGCCTTGCGCATTCACGGCCTATGCCACGTGCCCGTTGCCTCCGGCGCAGAATCGCCTCAGCGTCCCGATACCCGCCGGCGAACAGCGCTATCACGATTGATTCGCTAATATTGATTGGCACAATTTGTAGATAATATTTTTTCAGAAATGCACTTCATTTAAATTGTTCTGGGAGTCCTGCATGAGATGGGTTCTGATTGTGCTTGCTGTCGCCGGTATCGTCGTTTCTTCACTCGCCTTGCGCGAGCATTACCGCACTGACGCTTCGCCGTGCAGCATCAATGAGCGCTGGGACTGTGGCATCGTCAATCACAGTCCCTATGCTATGCTCTTCGGAATTCCCGTAGCTGTGATTGGCATCGCCGGATATCTGCTGCTGGGTGTGCTCGCCTTCGGAAAAGCATACGCGTGGATGCTGCCATTCGTGATGGGCGCTTTTACTTTTGCGGTCCACCTCGCGGACGTCGAATCCATGGTCCTGGGTGTTTGGTGTATCTACTGCGTCATCTCTTTGGGCGTGATTACTCTGACGACCGTGCTGACGATCGGCAAAGTCATCGTAGATTCGATGCAGCGGTCGCCATAGGCCTTATTCTCCCGCGCCCAGCTTCCAAGCTATCTGCCGCAGCATTCCCACCAACACCGCGGCGTCATCCGAATTCAACTCCAGGCGCCGGACCAGGCGCCGCAACTTCTCTTCGGCTGCCACTGCCCGCGGCTTCACGTATCCGCTGGTGCGTAGAACCTCAAGCAGTACTTGTGTCAGACGTTCCACGTCTCCCGACTTGGCGGCAGCTTTTCCCTTCTGCGCGATCGCGATCTTTCCCAGTGCGCCCAGTGCGGGTTTTCCGGACGCTGCCTTCCGTCCCCGCACCAGTTCGTACAGGCAGACCGCGACCGCCTGCCCAAGATTCATCGAACCGTGCTCTTCTCGGGTCGGAATCCGCATCATCCAATGGCAGTGGCTCATCTCCTGATTCGATAGCCCTACCCTTTCCGAGCCAAATAGCAACGCCACGGATCCTGTCTTCAGTTGCCGCTTAATAACCCTCCCGCCCTCGTCCAACCGAAGCAAGCGATGTTGTAATTCCCGGCGGCCGCCAACCGTTGTTCCCACCACCAAAGTGCAATCCGCGACCGCGTCGGCTACACTCGCGTATTCTTCGGCTTTCGCCAGCACAGGCGCTGCGCCCACCGCCGACCGCGCCTCCCGAAAAGCCACCTCGTAGAGATTCACCACCCGTAATCGCCGGACCCCAAAATTGCTCATGGCCCGCGCCGCCGCCCCGATGTTCAGGGGATTTCGCGTTGCTACGAGCAGCACCCGGAGATTGTCGAGATCGCCAGCCATTTATCGTCAGTCGCCGATAGTCGTCAACGTCGTTAGTCACCAAACGCCAGATCATTGCTTCCGAAGTGGTTTCGAAATGGTTCCCAAGTCATCGATTCCATTCATTCTACGATGCTTCGCACCTCTGGTAACGGCTGCGACTTTCGCCCCTGTGTCGCATCCAATCAACAGTGCTAGGATAGAAGTTCCGCGTAACGGAGACCCAACGGTCAAGTCGGCGGGAACCAAAAACTCTGGAGGATGAATGGCAAGCAACACCACCGTCGAAGTCACCGACGCTAATTTTGATGCCGATGTATTGAAGTCCGATAAGCCCGTGCTGGTAGATTTCTGGGCCGCCTGGTGTGGCCCCTGCCGCGCGATCGCTCCCATCGTCGAACAACTCGCGGGCGAGTATCAGGGCAAAGTCACCTTCGGCAAAATGGACGTAGACCGCAACGGCGCCACGCCCATGCGCTACAAAGTCACGGGCATTCCTACGCTGCTCGTCTTCAAAAACGGACAGGTCGTGGAACAACTCGTCGGCTACCGCTCCAAAGACGACATTCAGAAGGCTTTGGATCGCCACCTGGTCTAAGCGAAGAATTGTCTAAGCGAAGAATTCAGTGGAGAGGTTTGTGGAGGGACGGGCGTCCCCGCCCGTCGAACCTCGTGCACAGGCCAATTCCTCAGTACTTTCGCAGCACCCCAATCACCCGCCCCTGAATCTCGACCGACGCCGCGGGTACAATGATCGGTTTCATGGCCGCGTTCGAAGGCTGCAGACGAATGTTCTCGCCTTCGCGAAAGAAGCGCTTCAGGGTCGCGTCCGTCGACTCGATCAGCGCGACTACGATATCTCCGTTGTGCGCCGTTTTCGTTTTTTCGACCAGCACGTAGTCGCCGTCAAGAATTGCTTCGTCCTGCATGGATTCGCCGCGCACTTCGAGCACGAACACTTCCTTGGAGCGCACAAAATCCGCCAGGGAAATCGTCTCGTTGTGCTCCACCGCCTCAATCGGACGCCCGGCCGCAATCCTGCCCACCAGCGGCAGTACTACCGCCGTGTTCACCGCCATCGACTGCTTCAACTTTCCGCGCGGCGGCAGCAGGTCGATCGAACGGCTGCGGTTGTAGTCCCGCGTGAGCAGGCCCTTTTTCTCCAGGTTGGTGACGTGCTTATGCACCGTGGCCAAAGAATTCAGCCCCATGGCTTCTTTGATTTCCTCAAACGAAGGGGAGTATTGCTTCTCCGCCACAAAGCGCGAAATGAAGTCATACAGCTCGCGTTGACGCCGAGTAATCGCCATGCGGGGAGCATAGGCGAATGGTTGGCGAATGTCAATACCCAGGTGGGAGCGGATGCATCGAGGACTATCGGTGTTCCATGCGAATTAATAATTCTCGGCTGCGAGCCTTCATCGCCGGCGTACCGCTCCGTGTAGCCTGGCGCAGAATCTCCATCACGCGAGGTCGAATACTCGGATCATCCTGCGCCAAGTCAGCCAGCCCCTGAAGAGCGAAGGTCTTGACAATGGAACTAGCGTCTTCCAGGTAACTATTCAATGCAGATATCGCGATTTGCCGTTCCTTGGCACTCAGCCGTAGGCGTGGAATCATGGCCGCCAGATGCCACCGCAATTCTTGTTGTTTGGTTTCGGTCGTCAAGCCAAGCAGTTCTTTCTTGTAGGGTTGGAGCAAATCATGGTTGGTCCGCGTGACCTTTTCAGTCGCGTCCGCGGTCCGCATTCGTACCAAGGGATTTGCCGACCATAAACCCGCAATCAGCTCAGGAAAAAGCTCTGGCTCCTTTGACACCATTGCCGCTACTTGATTAGAGCGGCCGATCGTACGTCGATCTCCTCTTTCCAAGAGAAGAAGGATTTGCTTTCGAGGCATTCCGGCACCCTACTCCGCGGTAACTCCCTTCAGAAACACGAAGTAGAAATCCACGGCCCGGGCAAACGACTCGACTCCCGTGCGCTCATCTTTTCCATGCGCTCGGATATCGTCGCGATCATACTGCTCGCCGGACACGCAATACGTAGGCATGCCCGCGGCATTCGTGTAGACGCCATCGGACGCGCCCGTGCTCATGTTCGGAAGCACCGGAATTCCCGGCCACATCTGTGCCACGACTTTCTCCAGCGGATCGAATACTTCTTTTCGCGGAGCCGGCGGCACGTAGCTATGCCGGTCGGAACCGTGATCCATCAGCACGCCGGTGTTTTCGCGAAACTGCACTTTAATTGTCGGATGTGCAATTTTCGGATCGGCCACCACTTCCTCAAGCTTCAGCCGGATTTCCTCCAGCGAGTGTCCGGGCTCGATGCGGCAGTTCACGTTCGCTTGCGCCATCTGCGGCAGCGCGTTGTTGGCATGGCCTCCGCTCAAGCGCGTTGCCACGCACGTGGTATGCAGAGTTGAGTTGTCCAGCGGATCTTTCGACAGCCGCGCCACGGCGTCCAGGTCTGGAGGATTTTTCAGCATGGCTTTCAGGGCAGCGCCGCGCTCGGGCGTCGCCAGCTTGATCTGCTCTTCGTAATACGCGCGGGTGATCGGGTTCAGCTCGAAGGGAAACTGGTAGTGCTGGATTCGCGTCAGCGCATCGGCCACTTCGTAGATCGCGTTATCCGGCCGCGGCAGCGAGCTGTGGCCGCCGGGATTGGTCGCCGTCAGTACGAAATCGCCATAGAGCTTCTCGGTGGCGTTTACTTCCATCATCACTGGCTTGCCATGATCGGCCAGCACGCCGCCGCCGTCGTGGTTGAGCACGAACTCGGCATCGATCAGTTCACGATGATTCTTGATCAGCCAGGCCACTCCATTCGACGTGCCACCTTCCTCATCCGCCGTCATTGCGAGAATGATGTCACGGCTGGGTACGTATCCTTCTTTCTTCATGCGGATGAGCGTAGCCGACATGATTGCGTCGCCGTCCTTCATATCGCTGGTGCCGCGCCCGTAGTAGTATCCGTCCTTCTCGATGAATTGGAACGGATCCGTCGTCCAATCCTCGCGCCTTGCTTCCACCACGTCTAGATGACCGATCAGCAGCACGGGCTTGTGTTTGCCCGATCCATGCAGCCGCACGACCACGTTCTTCTTCCGGTCGTTGGAACTTGGGCCGAGCACTTCAATGTCGCTGTCGGGAAATCCGGCATCGCGAAAGCGCTGTGCCATCGCTTCGGCAGCCGCGGTCACGCTGCCTACCGAGTCTGTCGTATTAATCTCGATGAGCTGTTTGAAAATGTCGACCGCCAGCCATCGCGTAGCCTCATCCTCGCGCGACGATGGTTGCGCTTGCACCGAGGCCGCAAACAGAAGACAAAAAAACAGACTCACCCACCATTTTTGAAATCGCACGTCCATCCTCCCAAGAGACTTTCGCAAAAAGCTCTGCCGCACACTGAGGCTGAAAGCTAACAGATTCATTCGGCAAAACCAAGGCTTGGGGAGCTGTCAGGGTTGGGCACTGCCTACGATGGCCGCACCGATAACTCTTCGGCGGGGCGCCCGCAGTCCATCGCCGCGGTTTTGGAAGTAAGCTCGTTCCGCAGCCTCCGAGCTCAAGAAAGAGATCTCCGAAAACCCCAGCGCACGGAGATCGCGCCTCAGAGTCTGAGGTTCGAAGTATGTCTGGAAAGGTTCTCCCAGGGCGCTTACCCTGTCCGCCAAAGCCGCGTGATTCGCGGCATAGCTTTCGGCAAGCGAAGAATCCAGCGAGGAGAAAGTGAAAGCAATCTCGCTGTTCGCTGGGAAGTCCGCGACCAGTTCAAATACTGCGGCCGCGGCTTTCCGCGTCAGGTAGACCATCACTCCCAGGCAGGGAAAGAAGGCGGGCTCGGAGAAATTGAGAGTGCTGGTTTGCAAGCCTTCGCGGAGCGAGACCGATTCAAAATCAATCGCGACAAATTCAAGATTCGCAGGAATGGGAATGCTCGCCGACTGGAGTCTCTGGCGCTTGTCCTCCTGGGTAGCTCGATGATCGACTTCGTAGATACGCAGGTCGCGCGCCCAGGCGGGCTGGCGATATGCGAAGGTATCGAAACCCGCTCCGAGGATCACACACTGGCGGACGCCGCGTTGTACCGCCTGAGCCATGCGCTCTTCGGCATAGCGGCTTCGCAGAACCACATGGGAACGCAATCCTCGAGTCGGCGGTTCCTGAACGCGCGCTGGGTCCGATTGAATTCGCTGGAGCATATCCGCGTCAAGCAAGCGCGCGGATATCGGATCGTCGAGAATCTTGGGTTCGCCGTCCAGAAGTTGGTGAACGGCCCGGAGGGCGGCGGCGCCAACCGCGGTGCGGCTGGAGTTACGTTCTGGCGCGGGGTTGTCCATGGTTGAGTTTACGGCCAACGCATCACGCGCTCTATCGGCGTTTTGTACTTTCTATGCGACCCACCCTATCCTGCGAACACATCCGGTTCCTGCCGCTTATTCCACAGCGGCGCAAGAATACTCGATTGCAGAACTTCTGACTCGGCCCTGACCCAGTCTTCCAGTTCTCGTCCTTCCTCTTGTCCGCGCTCATCGTAAAGTTCGCGCGCACGCAGCCGTATTTTTCTCTCCAATAATTCCACCATCAATTTTTGCCGCTCACGAGTTCTTGTAATGCTATCCACTGCTCACACCCCACATTTATTTGTCTACAAATATTGTAAATGGCGAGTTGTTAAAGAGTCATGAAGATGAAGGTTACCAAAGGGATCTGATTGGCCCTCTTGATGTTAGTGGCAGGTCGCCTGCAACCCGGACGTTTGGAACCTTGCCAGCGCCTATTCCATGCGCTCTCCACAATTGTGCAAACAATTGCCTTTATTACCCGCCAAGCGCCGCTAGCCGCCACTTAACACCGCCCATGTTTGGCATGGGCCTTGCTCTTATTCTGACTGGAGGAGCTTACATCCGCCGCTCGGTTCGCGGATGATCCCTCGCTTACTCCGCAACTGGGAGACCCTGCGATGAAAAAGACCCTGTTTATCTTGATCCTTTGCCTACTTTCCAGCAGCGCGGCATTTGCGCAGTACTACAACGGTGGCTCGGGCCGCAGCAGTGAACCGGTGATCTACCAGGCGCCGAATCATCCAGCACACGCAAATTATGCGCCCATGTCTCAGGAACAGAGCGTCCTAGGCGGGACTAGTTACACCGCCGCCGGGGGAGACAGGCCGGCTTCGGATTTCCCGCAGGCAGACGCCGTTCCCCTCGGTACCTTTGCCCGTGAAATCAAGAAACAGCATGCGCAGTTGAAAAAATCCCGCGTCGTCTGGGTAAATCAATAACGGTCGACCAATAACGGTCAGCGAATAACATCGGGCGCGGACACTCCTGTCCGGCAATCTCAAGGCGCGCTCTGTTCAGGGTTGCGCGTAGGCCAGGTTGTTTTGCAGTAAAAACTAAGGTTCCCTTGTTGTGCCGTCCTACTGACCACGCTGACCAGTGAAAGAGCGGCGACTACCAAAACGGCACACCCATCGTGATCGACCTGCCCAAACTCCATTACCTTACCGACACGGGGGCAGCATTCTGATTCTTCGCGGGCGGCGGATTGCCCGCCGGCTTCGACCAGTACAGTCGCGTAACAAGGACGATCAGCATACAGAGCAAAAAAGTATTCCCGAAAACCAGCGCGCGACCCATCATCAGTTCGGAAGGCTTGCCGGTGGTTATGAAGTTCGCCAGCGGGTCGCCGAACTTAGATACAACGTACCCGGACAGAAAAGTAGAGAGCGCGGTTCCCCATGCCTTGAACTGCGGCTTCTCGTCCGCATAGGGGGACAGCAAAATTCCGATGAACCACCCGAAGGCCCCGCCAAAAATAAGCCAGAGGAAATTCACGGTGATAACAGCAGGTGGCTGGTCCGAAGAAATGCGCCAAGCGCAAACTCCGTTTCCGACCAGCGCAAAAGTACCTATCAGGAAACCAGCAAGGAGGGCATTGCGTGTGAAGACAGCCAACACAACCACTACTGCAATTACAATAAGGACCACCACGAGGGAATAGGACACAACGTTCGCCTCCCGGCTTTAGGCGGGGTCTCTTTTTCGATCCGCCGAACCGGCGGGTACTATACAACTTAGTAGGCGTGGGCGCAACCGCACAGTCACGAGAACTCAGCGCACGGACCAGCGACCAGATCCTCACACATTTCTTTCAACATTGTCGTCATCGGGCTTGCCCGTAACACCGCACCAAGACGATCGCCAACGCGAAAAGAACTGTGGTAACCGGTGCCGGCACCATTCGCCTCATTGCCTTCATGTAAGTTTCTCTCCTTCTAGCGATCGCCGTGCGATGCGCTTAAGGAAAGAAATGTTACCCTATGGGAAATTCAGATGACCATCCTGAACTTCACCGCCGTAGTGGCGATCGTTTCCTTCGTCGCGGGACTTCTCGGATCGCTTACCGGCCTCGGCGGTGGTGTCGTCCTCGTACCTTTGCTCACCATCTTGTTTCATGTGGATATCCGCTACGCCATCGGAGCGTCGCTGGTTTCCGTGATCGCGACTTCCTCCGGGGCCGCGGCGGCGTATGTGAAAGAAGGATTCTCCAATATTCGTATCGGCATGTTCCTGGAAATCGCCACCACCTTCGGCGCATTGATGGGAGCCTTCCTCGCTACCCGGATTCCGACCAGCGCCTTGGCCGCCATCTTCGGCGCCGTGCTGCTGTACTCGGCGTATCTTTCCCGCAAGCCGCGTCCGTTGGACCAGCGCAACTTGCCGCCAGATCCGCTGGCCACGCGTCTGCGCATGAACGGCAGTTTTCCCGACCTGGAGGGCGAGCGCAGTTACAACGTGCAGCACGTCCCCGCCGGATTCAGCCTCATGTTTGGCGCCGGCGCGCTTTCCGGATTGCTCGGCATCGGCTCCGGCGCCGTCAAAGTGCTCGCCATGGATCAGGCGATGCGGATCCCCTTCAAAGTTTCTACCACCACCAGCAACTTTATGATCGGCGTGACTGCTGCTGCCAGCGCCGGTGTCTACCTCAGCCGCGGATATGTCGATCCGGGCCTCGCCATGCCCGTCATGTTAGGAGTCCTCGCCGGCTCGTTGCTTGGCAGCCGCATCCTGGTCAAAGCCGAAACCAAATCGCTTCGCCTCGTCTTCAGCGTGGTGATTCTGGTGCTAGGCCTGCAAATGCTCTACAAGGGACTCTGGGGAAAAATCTGATGCCCGCCGCCCAAGAGCATCCCCAAACTCGAGCCCCAGTCTGGGACGATCACCGCATCGAAGTCATTCTCGGCAATCTGCTTCGCTTCGGAGTCCTGCTCTCCGCGGCTGTCGTCCTCGCGGGAGGCTGCGTCTACCTGTCGCACCACGCGCACGAGAAGGCCGATTACCGCATCTTTCGCGGCGAGCCCTCCGAATACCGCACCATCCCCGGAGTCATTCAGAGTCTCGGCCACAACCCAGGCCGCGGCCGAGGCTTAATCCAACTGGGATTGCTGCTCCTTATTGCAACGCCCATCGCCCGCGTAGCCTTTTCTATCGTAGGATTCGCCCTCGAACGGGATCGCATGTATGTGGTTTTCACGCTGATCGTATTGGCAGTCTTGCTCTACAGCCTGCTCGGCTCTGGCATGGGTATGTAGGTGGCCCAACGGTTCTATCGCGGCCAAAGCCAGCCGAAGGTGCCGGCGGTCAGCAAAGCAAAGACGAGTCCGTCGAAGACTTCCTTGATGACTGACGGCCAGGGCTGACATTTCCAAATGCCGCTGATCAGTTGCCCCAGACCGTAGGCGAGGAATGCGGCGGTCCCTACGACGCGGAAAACGGCCAGATAGTTTGCGCCGGACGCGACCGTGTGGGCGGTGAGATAGGCGACGAAGAATCCGATCAAAAGGCAAAACACGAACCACTGGATCAGGAACTTCGGCATAGCGGGCGGGCCGCTCGGAGCGATGGTCATGAATCCGACCGGTCCCAGCTTTTGCTTTTCGGCGATGGCGGGCGACTTCATGTCCTTGTGGGTGCAATAGGGGAAGACATAGAGACCTTGTTTGAGACCGGCGGCGCGCAGCGTGGCGAGAATCTTGTCCTCGTCGGGGAGTTGGCCGTAGTCGCTACGATGATAAGGCAGCACCATGTGCATGATGGAACTGGCGATGAAAACGAAGACCGCCGACAGCAGAATCGGTAGCCAAAGAGCGGTGAGAGGAACCATGTGCAGCCTCCTTAAGGCGCAACGGGACAACTGCTTGGATTTTGCACGCGAGGCTACGACAGCGGGGAGGGTGCGGTCAAGTGTTCTTATCGGGTAGCAACTTCACGTCAGGATAGAGTCGTCGAGCCGTTTGCGGCGGAAATCGGCGACATGCTGGACGAATGCCATGATCAGCGGATGCGGCTTGTCTTCGCGGGACGAAAGTTGCGGTTGGAATAACGTCGCGATGAAAAACAGGTGTGCGGGCGATTCGATGGCGCGGCATTCTTCCTTGGAGCCGCGGGCTACCACCGGAAAGCCCGCTTCCATCGCCATCCATTCGAACTCGGGATTGAGTTCGTAATTGCAGAAGAATTCCTCTTCGATGACTTCCTTTCCATAAAACGCCGCGAGATAGGAGCCGGGCCGGAGGCGGATCTTGCCGACCTTTCCCGAGAGTTTGGGCGCATTCTTATCGCGGTTGGGAACCGCGCAGGCGACCGGATAAATGACTATGTTCTTGGCGTGCGGGTCTTCTTCGGCGGTGGTCGCGTCGCGGACGCCGAGCACGTTACGGGCGCACTCGATGAGCGCATACTGAAAGCCCGCGCAGGTGCCGATAAACGGCCGATCATGGACGCGGGCGAACTCAATGCCCTTGAGCATGCCGTCGAAACTCTTGAACGGGCTGCCCGCCGAGGCCCACAGACCATCGAAGGAATCGAGCACGGCGGCCGCGCCCGGTTCGAGCAGCGAAGGCGTCGGAAGCCACGCCGATTCCACTTTGAGTTGGAGCTTCCGAGCCGCATGCTGCAGCGAATCGTTGGTCGCGTGATGGGAACGGAACTCGGGATTGAAATCGCCGAGAATCCCGATCCGGACGGATTCGGTCACAGGGAACATTCTAAATTAACGGTCCATACATGGCATTGAGCAGTTAGCTACGGGCTTCGCGGAGCGCCAGTCGGCTACCGTAACTCCATCTGTGCCAGCAGCATGTAGATGCCGAGCAACATGATGGCAGCGCCTCCCCAGACCAGGGCGGCGGATTTCCAGGCGAGCGCATCGACCAAATCCTTTTGGCTGCGGAAGGAGATCACGAACGTGGGATCTTTCGCACCTTTCATCAATACGACGGGTGGAGTGAGATTGAAGGCGGATGAGGCGGGCTGATCCTCTTGTTGACGCGCTTCTTGCGGGCCCTTTTCTTGCCGGCGCACTTCGGAGTCCATGGAGGGGGTCGCAGGCAGCGTCTTTTCTTCCGCGGTCACAGTTTGGTATGGCACTCCGGCGGCGGCCCACGCCTCTGGTCTCGAAATGCCGGCGCGAGTGAGCGCGGCCGCGATTGTCGCCTGCTGACTCATTTCTGGAATGCTGGAAAGATCCGCGCCACTCTGCAGCCGGATGATCTGCGGGGCAGGAGCCGGTTCCGAGGAATTGTTGGGCGCTGGGTTGTGCTTAGAATCGTGGCGCGCCGAATCGCTGCGCGGTGCAAACGGGCATACAGGAATGCCCGGATTTTCCGTGAGCGTTCCGGTGACGAAGAGCTTGTCTTCCGTTTTTATCGCACACTCTTCGATGCGCAAGCGGCGGCCTGGAACGATGCCGTGGCGTGAAAGAAAAACACTAACCCGTGGCGGAACGTCATCCAGGTTCAACGAGAAAAACGACGCGTCGTACTCTTCGCGAAAGTCACGCTGCAAATCGAGGTCGGCTCCGAGAGGCTCGATAAGTAACTGGCCGGTCGAGTCGTTGATGAAGAATGGCACGTGCAGAGTTTCATCTGCAACTTTCTTCCATTCCTGCTTCTTGCGATTGCTTTGCTGCCATGCGGCGGTGTGGTAGAGAAAGCAGGGTTTGCCGGTGATTGGCGCCGACACAGTGTACGGGCCAGCCGCGAAGCCATTGATTTCGACCAGTCCCATGGCGGCGCTGCGAATCTTGGATGTTGGTGTGGCTAGTAAAAGGCGCTTGCGGGCGAGCAGATGAAATCCGAGAAAGAAGAAATATAAACCGCCGGCAATCGCGATCGAAGAAAGAATCGTCAGGTGGTTAGTCGAAATGAAGATGGAAAGACAGACGGTCACAGCGATTTCCTGGAATTGTCTCGGATCTGATTATGAGGATAAAGAAGAGGTTTCGAAAAGAAACGAGTAAAGCGGCGGAATCGGCTTACGGAAGTAATCGTTACCGAGTGCTGATGGCGGCGGAGACGCGGCAGGCCGCGTCTCTACATTAGTTTTGGCGCAAGGGCGAATTACGCGGTCACGGCGCGAGTTTTCAGAATTTCTACTACAGCTGCCATGGCCGCGTCCACTTCGGCGTCGGTGTTGTAGAAATGCGGGGAGAAGCGGACTCCGGCTTTAGGACGCCAGTCTACAAGAATGTCGCGGGCCAGTAACTCACGGCTCACGGCTTGCGAATCGGGCATGTCGATGGATACGGTTCCGCCGCGCCGCTCGGGATCGCGGGGAGTATTGACTCGCCATCCGTGCTGATCGGCGAGCTCGATCAGACGAGCAGTTTGGCGTTTTGATTTCTCACGGATTTTTTCTATACCAACTTCCTGAATGATTTTCAGGCCGGGACGCGCCGCTTCGATCGCGGGAATGTGCGTAGTTCCATTCATGAATCGGAAGGGTGGATCGGCGTAGCGGATGGGGCCGGTTGCGAATTCAAAAGAATTTTCGTGCGCGAACCATCCGGTAAGTTTCGGCTCCAACTTCTTGCCGAGGTCGGGGCGCACGTAAAGATACGCAACTCCTGGTCCGCCGCAGAGCCACTTTAGAACGCCTCCACAGGCGAAGTCCGCGTTGAGCGACTGGATGTCGACGGGGACGGTTCCGAGCGATTGAAAGGTGTCGAGGACTACATGGGCTCCAACTTTGTGCGCTTTGTCGATGATGGCTTTGGCGTCGTTGATGTAGGAGCTGCGAAAGATAACGTGAGAAATAGGGACGAGCAGCGTTTGATCGTCGATGGCGTCGAGCAGGCGGTCGGTGGGAACGGTGATGCCGTCGTCGGTTTTGACCATGTGAACTTCTGCTCCGTAGGCGCGCTGCGCTTCCCAGAAATACATTACGGAGGGAAAGTTCATGTCGCTGTAAACGATCTTGTTGCGCTTGGCTTGTTGCTTTCCTCCGAAATCGAAACACGATGCGACGACGGCCTGGCAGGTGGTGACGTTCTGATGCAGAGAGACGGAATCTTTGGGCGCGTTCATCAGGGCGCCGAGTTCGTTGCCGACTTCGAGGGCGAGCATCCACCAGCGCTCTTCCCAGGCGCGAACTCCGCGGGTTGCCCAGATGTCGGCGTAGGCGTGGAGCGCGTCGTAAACGGCGCGCGGCATGGCTCCCAGGGAGTTGGAGATCATGTAGTTGGTGCGCTCAAGGATGGGAAACTCGGAGCGGTAACGCAGAAGATCGTCGCGCAGAAGATCGGGCATGTGGGACATTGTAATTGGAGCGTTGATTCGGCTGTTGATTTCAGCAGCTCTCGTTCCCGACATTCTGCGGGGGAATATACCGCCCGTACCGCTTTTTTGGGGGGTACCCCCCTCCCCCCTATCTCCCCTAAACTATTCAAAAATAATACTTTAACTTCAAAGTATTCATAAATAATGACTTAGCTTCGAAATCGCTCGATTGGCGTAGACTTGGGGACAGGTGACGACTGCGCTGAAGTGTCAAAATTCCTCGATTTTGTGGACACTTCACATTCGCTAAACATTCGCTTCGCTGAGGATTCCGGCAGCGGGATTCCGCCCGCTAAATTCGCTTCAAGTTATCAAAGAACTCTGAGATCCGTCGCTGGCGACGGGCACACGCTCGCTGGTGCAATCCGAGAATCATTTTTGCATTTGTGAGATTTGAACGTCTGTGATGAGTGTACGGAAATTTTGTGATGAAAAATGGCCGGAGTTTTTCGAGTTTGAGAACCCACTCATTCGCAAAGAGCGCGAATGAGTGGGGCACCCGGCTGGCAAGTGTTTTTGCGGCGAAGTTGCGGCGTGGTTACCCCGATACAAGAATCCAAATCGGTTCCCCCTGGAATTCTCAATGAGCGCTAACGCCTGATTACGACAGTTACTGTCGGACCTGATCGGGGTCTGGAAACCTCGCTGGGAGCAAGACTAAGCGGGCAGCGAAGTCCTTGGCATCATTAATCAGTGCATTAATTTCGTCGTCAATGCGCGGATAGAACTTGTTGTAATCAGCTCGTTCTCTTTTTTCTTTTAGACGATTGGCGATGACTGCGAGCTGTTTGCAACCATATTCGGGGCTTTCACTGTAGTTCCGCCACAGTTGCTTGTGAGTTGCCTCTCCAGCAATCATCTGGAAGCCGTTGTCAACGGCCCTCGTTAGGGCCAGATGGTAGATGTAGTAATAGGCTCGACTAATGGCACTGCGACGGGAGGCTTCATCCGCCTGTGCCGCCAGTTCATTGGCCAGTCTGTAGTACTCAATCCAGTCGAAAGGTGCTGCTGCCATTTAGACAAGCTCGTATGTGAAGGTGAGGTCGCCTGATGCCTGGTGTGAGTTAGCAATCCACCACTGCTCGTCAAAATGGTCAAGGGCGATCCGTACGTCACGGACACTCCCCGGCCACATCGCGACGGCATAAAGGGTCTGCGCTCCATATTCGTCGGTCATCGCGCGGAGGTCGAACACAGTGCCAGCACCAAAATCCTGCCGTAGGTGGGGCACAGCTTCGAGGAGCAATTGCGGCGCGGTTCTGTGGCTTTTGAAAAACCCCCTTATTGCCTGATCGTTCAGAAAAACGTAACACCTCTGCAATTCAGCCACAGCTGCTTCATGATCGGCCTCAAACCGAGCCATCTGCTGTTCAATTTGCTCCTGAATTCGCTGGGCGTATTGCCTATCGAGCCATGGTTGCGGCTCGGGGACATGGGTGGGAACGACATACTGAACGAGTTGATAGAGCATCTCAGACGGCGGGGTGGTCCAGTCGTTTCCTGATACTTGGCTATAAGACAGTCCGTTCATGGCCGATCTTCCTTCACATCGAGCATGGCGAACAAGGCCTCTTCATCGGCCCGCAATTGTTCGGCAATTTGTTGATAGGCAGCGGTCCCGTCGAATTCGCGCTCAAACCGAAGAAATAATGCGTTCGCTATTTGCGCTGACCCGTCAATGATGACCTTCCGCTTGTCCCATTTTACGATGCTTGCCATCGTCTTAACTTCTCCGTCCAAAGCAGCAAGTTGGGCCGGGACAAACTGCCCCAAGATTTTCATGAATGGCAGCGCCTTTGGTTGCATGTGAAGAGCGATGACCGTCTCTATCTTTGCAGCCTCGATCTTGCCGGATCTTGCCAGCGTAGAAAATGCTACGTCCATAATCGCGATCGTTTCCTCAGCCGATTCCCAATCAGCGTTGTCCTTCGAAAATCTGCACAATGTCGGACTAAAAAAGAAAGCAATCTGTTTCTCGGGAAGCTTGAATTTGAGGCCCTGCTCCGACGGCTTACCGGTGGTAATAATTTCTACATTATCGACATCGATGTGCCACGGCTTTAAAGCTGTAAAAAGGTCCTGGACCACGGTCGCCCGGTCAAGCCAGAGCCTGACGTTTGGCTCTTTGTATGGGAACGTCGCCTCGAAAAACGAAAGCGGTATGGAAATAAGCTCGGGCATGCAATATGAATTCTATCGGTTGCATCGGCACTTGGGTAGGTCCGTTTGGTCATGATCGAACGAACGGCGAAACCAACTACATAGCGCTGTGACTGGGCCAAATTCGTTGAACGACTAGTCCTTATCCGGACCATCTTGCTTATGTTGGCTTGAGGGATTGGCAGCGGGATGGTCGCGCAATTGGCGTTAAATCCCGGTTACACTCATTGACCTCGACCGGCCAATTCTCAATGAGTAGCCGGAATTGTGAATTTGCGAGATTCAAAACCCCTAAGAGGGATGCTGGTGTGTAATCCCACCCTAACGTCGAAAGGCACGACGTTAGGATGGGGCACCCTCGGGCACGGGTTCTTCCGAAAAAAGCAAAAGCAAAAGCAACGGCAGCGGACAGGGGTGTCCGCTCTACACGAATATTGGGGGCGAGCGCGGCTCGCCCCCGGTTTGGTTTAGGCTGCGGATTCTTTGGATCGGCGAGACTTCACGGATGACGCGTGGATGGTGGGTGCTCCGGTGAGCGCTGCTTCTAACGGCACTCCGTCGGGACTGCCGAGGCCGGTGCATGCATCCCATCCCGGACCTGCGCTGAAGGCGCCGTTGTTGCCTTGGGTTATGTCGTGGAATCCCTCGGCTTCGACGGCTTGGGTGTAGAGCAACGGGTTCAGGTAACCGATCGTTTTTCCGGTGGCTTTTCCGGTCGCCTGATTGATGCGCGCCACCAGCCCAGCCCATAGAGGAGCTACCGCACTGGTGCCGCCGACAACGGCACTCTCGCCATCGACGAGAATGTTATAGCCGGTGTTGGGGTCGGCATCGCCGGAGACGTCGGGCACGCCTCGCCCGCCACCTTGAACGGTTGGCGACGGGACATCGAAGCCCTCCTGCCAGGTTGGAAGGGGGAACATGTCGCTCACTCCGCCGCCGGTTGCTCCTCCATTCGGCAGGTCGTTCCAGACGGTCTCGTTGACAATCTGGTCGTTCGAAGCTTGCAGCGAGGTTCCGCCACAGCCCAGGACGAACGGGTCGGAGGCCGGAAAATCAACGTGGTTATTGCCGTCATTGTCTCCGTCCGCCGAACCATTGTCACCCGCGGCGACGCAGACGGTTACGCCCATGGCGGCGGCCGCCTGGAAGGCCTCGTCGAAGTTGGTCATCGCTTGGGTGGTCCAGTTGGCTTCTGCCGAGCCCCAGCTGATGGAAATGACCGAGGGTTGATTGGTGCTGTCGTGTACGGCGGTGGTGATCGCGTCCAGAAAACCCTGATCTGTATTCGGAGTAAAGTAGACGACGATCTTGGCTGCGGGGGCAATCGCGCCCGCCACTTCGATGTCGAGCATCACTTCGTCATCGGCGCTTTCAGGATTGCTCGGACTATTTTGGCCTCCATCGACGGACACGGAGATGACTTGCGGCTGGTTGAGATTGAGCGAACTGAAATAGTTCTTCAGGTCGTCCAGACGAAAGCCGCCACCAAGCTCAATGATCCCGATGCACTGGCCGGTTCCGTCTCCTGCCGGGTAGTCATAGATTTGGGCCACTACGTTGGGATCATATGAGGTGGCGGAAGTGTGGGTCTTACGCTTGTCGGGCTGCGCCGCGAGTCTGAAATGCGGTTCCGCCTGCGGACGGTTGTCGAGCCCAAACACTCCCGTGATGATGTCCGCATACTCGGTTGGCACGCTGAGGGCGCCGACGCGGCCGCGGAAATTTCCCTTCGGGTGGCTGTACTCTTTGAGTTCGACGTTGAAGGCTTTTTGGAGATTGGCTACGGTTCCTGACAGCATCACGGTGCGGCGGGTGAGTTCGGTTCCAGTTTCGAGCACCTTCAGGCCGAATTCATGGGCGAACTTCTTAATTTGGTTGAGATCGGCAGGATCGGCGCCGTAGGTATTTTCGAAGTCGGCGCGCGACATGTGCTTAAAGCCGGGCTGTTCCAGAGAGCTCTTCAACTCTTTGCGCTTGGCCTCTGCTTTCGATCGAAGTCGGATGGAGACCTCGATGGTTTGGTCGGGATGCGAATTGTGGATCAGGCGCGCACCACGGACGGGTTTACGTTCACTGCCTGAAATTAAGGTAAGTCTTTTACTGGAAGTCACAAAATGCTCCTTCGTTCGGGGGAACAGAACGGCCGGGAACTAGTCGCGACTGGGAGTCGCATGGTAGGGAAGGTCCAGGAATCGTCCCGCCGTTCAGATGGACCCGAAACGGCTTGAGCATATCAAGAAAAAAAGCATGATCTCAATATAAATGAGGTCAATAATTCCGAATAAGCGGGGCGATCCTTCCCGATTTGGGACGGTTAGGCGCCGGCTAGGAGTCGTTTTGCAGCCGGTTGGGGCGGAGCAGGAAGTAGAGAACGGTCAGGGCGATCAGGAAAGTCAGGCCGACGATCAGGTTGATGCGGGAATCCCACCAGGTTTTGGCGGTCGAGGCCAAGACTGCGACTAAGCCGATGATGGAACCCCATTTGCCGAGAGGCGAGCGAGCAGGAATCTCGACGGCCTGGGCGGCGGTGAGCCGGCGGCGGAAGTTGATGTGGGCGGCGAGGGAGACGATCCAGGAGAGCATCATGCCGAAGAAGGCGCCGCGGAGAATGTATTCGAAGGCTTTGGCGGGGGCCCAGCGCTCGAGCACGAGGGCGACGACGATTCCGTAGGAAGAGGCGAGCAGGGCCAGGGTTGGAGTGCCTTTTGCGCTGAGGCGGCCGAGCGCGCGGGGAGCCCAACCGGTACGGGCGAGCGAGAAGAGCATGCGCGAAGAGATGTAGAGAGCGGCATTGGCTCCGGAGAGGGCGGCGGTCAGGACTACGAAATTCATGAAATGAGCGGCGCCAGGAAGGCTCACGGAACGGAAGACGGTGACGAACGGGCTTTCGGTGACGCCGGCGCGGTTCCAGGGCATGACCCCGACCAGAACGACGATGGCGCCTAGATAAAGGATGGCTAGAGTGAGAAAAGTCATGCGCGCGGCCTTCGCAACGGCCTTGGCGGAAGTGGACTCGCCGGAGGTTACGGCTACGAATTCCACGCCGCCAAAGGTGTAGATGGCGAAAGTCATGGCGAGAAGCGGGGCGGCAGTTCCGAGCGGGAAGAATCCGCCGTGGGCAGTGTATTGGGGAGCGACTCGTCCAGTGAGGAGCAGGGCGGCGCCGAGCATGATGAAAGTGGCGATGACGGCGGCCTTGATCATGGCAAACCAGAATTCGAAGCGTCCGTAGGCGTGGACGGCGAGAAAGTTGATGGCGAGAAGGAACGCGGAAAAGGCGAAGACCCAGAGAAGAGCAGGAACGCGCGGAAACCAAAGCTGCATGTAGGTGGCGGAGGCGACCATCTCGGCTCCGATGGAGACGGCGATGGCGAGCCAGTAGCCGGCGCGGGAGATGAACCCGGCCCAGTGGTTGAGATAAAGGTCTCCATAGACGCCGAAGGAACCGGCGGCGGGATGAGTGCTGGCGAGTTCACCTAAGGCGAGCGCGACTGTCCAACTGATGAAGGCGGCGAGAATGAAAGTAAGGATGACGGCGGGTCCGGCGAGTTCGATGGCGGCGGCAGTGCCGAGGAGGAGTCCGGTGCCGATGGAGCCACCGACGGCGACCATGGTCATCTGTCCGGCGGTGAGTTGGTGGCGGAGGCCGGATTCGAGGTTGGGAGATGGCATGAGGGCTCGTACTCGTATATCAGAAGCCGGAGCGAAGTGGCGGGGAAAAGATTGAGGGCTCGCACGTTGCGGCTCGAGCCGAACTGCCCCACCCTGTCCGGTTTGACGGGAGCCCGGTGCGCTCGGCTGGGACGGGGCAAAGGCCATAAGCGCAACCTAAGCCGTTGGGCTTGAAGTGGCCCGCCAACTTCCTCGAAGCCCCGTTTCTGGCCCGTTTCCGAGTGGCCAACCACTCAGGAGTTTACGCGATAATCGTAAACAGGCGTGGTGATCGAGCGCCACCGCTGTTGATCCTTATGGGGATCTCCTGATCGCAGACGAAGTGCATTAACGTGCGTAACGGGTGAAGACGTAGTCATGATCTTTGGCAGGCACGTGGCAGGGAAAGCAGGCCTCGTGCAGGGCCTTGTCGCCCGGCTTTCCATCCGTAAAGTCAGCGAACCCCCAGCCGCCCGTGGCGGCGTACTTCCTTGAGTCCTTGACCATGAACTGCACATTCACCCGGGACCCGATCACGAACGATTGAGTGCCGGGGAATGCGCCATCAAGCACCTTATTGTTGTCTTCCGACGAGACACGAGTCCAATGAATCGCGGCAATGATGGCACCGTCCGGGAACGGGAGCGTCCCTTCCTTGAAGGCCTTGATCGCTATATCGTTGCCGAGTTGAGCGCGCAATTGCTCGCCCATGCCGGCGAAATGGAGCTGTTTCACGGCGATCAAGTGCCAGTCGCGGTATCCGGCGGGGATCTTGACGCCATAGATCGGGGAGGAGTCCCCATCAGACTGTCCAGACGCGTGCGC